>Ga0335071_10000049_pt1 | contig 138856 bp, 126 predicted proteins | sample Lox_Sample_15_FD_206724 | JGI IMG/M metagenome (GOLD analysis project Ga0335071, IMG submission 206724) | Soil microbial communities from Loxahatchee National Wildlife Refuge, Florida, United States - Lox_Sample_1.5 | ecosystem: Environmental > Terrestrial > Soil > Wetlands | place: USA...
ACCGACACATCCTCGCGTCAATTCAGCCTCATGTCCCATTACCGGGTGGATGGATTCGGCCTGATGGGATTTGTGAATCACCAGACCGTCGGAGTGACGCTGCCGACGTTCCTTTCGCCCACCAACTCGCATTCCGACTCCTCGGGAACGTCGTACGGCATCTCTGCCACGCATGCGTTGCCATTGTCTGGAATGTTCACTGCGTCGTACAACCGGACAAACTACAGCAGCGAGGCCGGAACGTACACTAACAATGGTTCGACCGACACGGCGGATACGATGGTCGCGTTCCAGCCCACCGAACGATTTACGGTCAACGGCGAGGTTCGCTACATCGGCAATCTCATCGGCGCCCTGCAACAGTCTTCTCTCCCCGGCGGACCACCGCCTTTGCCGGAGAGCGAGGCGTCGTCACGTGGACTTTCCCTCAGCACCTATGGAACGTATCGAATCGGGCATGGTTTCACGCTGATCGGGTATGCGAGCCGTCAGAGGCAGACCTTTCAGGGCATCGAGACGAACACAACGCAAGCTGGGGGAACCCTGACTTACAGCTACGCTCGGCCATTGTTTGGCATGTTCTACTTCAGTTTCGGCATGGTGAACAATGCCACCAACAACGGGGGCGGCAACCTCGGGTTCGTCGGTAACGTTTCGCTTAAGAAACAGTTCGCCGGATGGCAGGTGGATAGCGATTTCTCCTACTCCCAGAACGCGCAAACGATCATCGCGTCGTACACGACGAGCACGTACAGTTACGGCGCCATGGTCCGCAAGCGGTTTGGCGCCAGTTCGTACTGGAGCGCTTCGTACCGGGGCATCCAGACCGGGCTCACGCAAATGGCTGGCTATAGCAATCGTACCGACACCTTGGTGACAACTTATCACCAGGGGAGGTTCGGTCTTTCGGGCAACTATTCGAAGTCGCATGGAACCGCCCTCCTGAGTTCCGCAGGCGTGCTTACCCCCACCGCCCTCGCTCCCCTGATCAGCCCCGACGAAGCGTTGTACAACGGAACGGTGTACGGCGCAGGATTGTCCGTCACTCCACTCAAGAGGATGATCGTTAACGTCAACTGGTACCGTGCGCTCTCGGACACACTGACGACTCAGGCGTTTTCCGCGAACAACAGCGAGCGCTACTACGGTCAGATGCAATACAACTTGCGGAAGCTCTCGTTCCGGGCGGGCTATTGGAGGGTCTACCAGGGAATCGGTGCCAACGGACTACCGCCGACAACGGTCAACACGTACTATTTCAATATCTCGCGATGGTTCAATGTATTCTAACCCGCATGCGCACGCGAGGGCTGTGGTATGCGGTGGGGTCTCTCCCTCTTGTCGTTGCGCTGCTGCAGCCCGCCCTCCTTGCTGCTCATAAGAAACCGCAAACCGGAATTCCTGGGCCTCCAGACCTGTTGCTCGAAGGAGGACGCAAGCTCAGCTTTGAGCGTGTGCTGAGCTCAGAACGCGACATCCAAGGCAAGCCCGGATTCTGGAAGAAACTGGTCAATGTGGTGGCGGGCGAGCCGGACTACAAGCGCATGGTGAGGCCGTATGGAGTCGCGGTGGATTCGCACGGGCGGGTGATTGTCACGGATCCGGGAATGGGCGGCGTCCATGTCTTCGACACCGAACAGCATAAGTACAAGTTTCTGGAGCGCAAAGAGAAGTCGAAAGACACGATGCTGCAGCCACAGTGCGTGGCGCTCGACGCCAACGACAATATTTACGTCACCGACTCTCAGGTGGGCAAGATCTTTGTCTTTGAGGCCAGCGGCAAATACAAGGGCGTGTTCGGAAGCCTGAAGGGCGGAGAGGGCTACTTCAAACGGCCGACTGGAATTGCAATCGACCGCGAGACGCATGAGATCTACGTCACCGACACCCTCCGCGATCGCGTGTACATTCTCGATTCAAACGGGCAGGTTTTGAAGAGCTTCGGACAACACGGCGAAAAAAATGGTGAGTTCAACCTTCCCACCGAGCTCATGATCCGCAGCGGGGTCATCGCGGTGGTGGACGCGATGAACTTTCGCATTCAGACGTTTGACCGCAAGGGGAATTTCCAGAGTGCCTTCGGGAACATGGGTGACGCGGACGACGCCCTATTTCGTCCGAAAGGGATCGGGCTCGATTCCGAGAATCACATCTATCTGGTGGAAGGGCTTTCGGGCACAGTGCGGGTTTTTGATCGCGAGGGGCAACTGCTGTACTTCTTTGGCAGACGGGGAAAGGGCTTGGGAGAGTTCCAGCTTCCCGCGGGCATATTCATAGACCAGAACGACAAAGTGTACGTAGTGGATTCATACAACCGTCGAGTGCAGGTGTTTCGGTATCGCGGTCTGAAATTGAACGCTCAGGGGACGAAACCATGAAGGTGAAAATCGTGGCGTTCCTAGGCATGGTGGTCTCGGTCGCGGCAGCGCAATCAGGCGACGTGCTGGGCGCCCACGACCTTTCCATGAGCGGAGGGTCGCGGATCAAGGGCCAAATGTCCGCGGCCTGCCTTTATTGCCACGTTCCGCACTCGGGTGTCGGCAAGGGTCCACTGTGGGGACAAACTTTCTCGTCCTCAATCTACACGCCTTACACCAGCAGCACAGAGCAAAACGCACCCGTGCAGCCGGAGTTGGGCCAGGCCAGTTCATTGTGCCTAAGCTGCCACGATGGAACCGTGGCAGTGGGACAGATCACGCCCTATGGCCCTTATACAATGACGGGCACCATGCCCAAGATGGGCACGGATCTCGAAGCGACCCACCCGTTTAGTCTGCAGCTCCCACTCAAGGACGCGCCGGACCTGGTCGCCAGCCTGGTGGCGAGCGGAACGACCACGGATCCAACTCAATCGGTCAAACTGATTAAAGGCAACATCGAGTGCACGAGTTGCCACAATCCTCACAATCAGAGAATTGACAAGCAGTCCCCGAATTTTCTGGTACGGGACAACGCGAAGGGTGCGGTTTGCCTGGCGTGTCATGAGACAACTCCGCGACTCGTCAACGGGCACGACAATCCTCTGACCGGTTGGACGAACAGCGTGCATGCCAAAGCCGCGAATCTGGTCAATCCGGCCGCCGCGCTAGGCGGGTATACGTCCGTCGCAGACTTCGCGTGCAACTCATGTCACGCTTCTCATGATGCCGGCGGCGCAAAAGGATTGCTGCGTGCCAGCAACGAAACGGCTTGCGTTGTTTGCCATAGTGGAGGCTCGAACTTGTCTCCCGCCGCGCCGGATGTCTTTGCGGAATACTCAAAGCCGGTGGTGCATCCGTTCTCGTCGCCCACGGGTTTGCATGACTCGAATGAGGATGTCTTGCTGAACCAGAACCGCCACGCGACGTGTGCGGACTGCCACAATGCACATTCCGCCAATCCCGTCATTAGTTTCCCTCTACCCCCAGAGTTGCGGCCGTCGCAAAACGGGATTGCGGGGATCAGCGCTTCCGACGGCATCACAATTGTGAAGCCGGCCGTGAACCAGTACGAGAACTGTCTGCGCTGCCACGGAAACAGTACCGGCAAAGCGACGAATCCCGCAGTCTTCGGCTATTTGCCGCCCCGGCTGGTCTCAAGTTCGGATCCTCTGAACGTGATTCCGCAGTTTAGTGTCACGGCGACTTCCAGCCATCCCGTGACGCACGATCGCACGAGTCCACTGGCTCAGCCAAGCCTGCGAACGAACATGCTGAATGAAGACGGGATAACGCCGGGTCGTGCAATGGGCGCGCGTATCCTCTGCAGCGACTGCCACAATAGCGATGACAACCGCGAGTTCGGCGGCGCTGGCCCCAACGGTCCGCACGGCTCGAAGTGGTTCCATCTCTTGGAACGGCGTTATGAATACAGCCAGGCGGCGGTTCCGGGTGGCACAATCACGAATCTGTTTCCCACGCCCGATCTGAGCGTAACTGGGCCGTATGCGCTGTGTGGCAAGTGCCACGACCTGGCACAGTTGGTTACCAACAGCAGCTTCACTGAGCACGCCCGGCATATCAACGACGGCTTCTCCTGCTCGGTGTGCCACACCCCCCACGGCATGGGTTCGGGATCGAGTGCGATCAGCGGCGAGCGTTTGGTGAACTTCGACGCCAATGTGGTTGGCTCAAATGGTGGCGCTCCCATCTCGTACAACCGAGGGAGCAATACCTGCAGCCTGGTTTGCCATAATAAGGCACACTGACCGGCCGTGATTGCGCCTCAGAGAGGGAATTCCTGCCGAGTGGAACGGTTCTTCAGCCAATCCATGCTCCAGTTGTTGGAGCATCCTCGGCAATGCCGTGAGCACTTCAGTTTCTGGAGCCGAGATGGGCACAGACGTTGATGCCGGGACACCGCCAGTAGGTGAGGACGCAACCTCGACCAACTGGTTATCCCACCTTCTGCCGTTCGCTTTCACTTCGTTCCTCAGCGCTTTCCTCCTTTTTCAGGTGCAGTTGATCGTGAACAAGCGCATTCTGCCGTGGTTCGGCGGGTCAGCGGCAGTCTGGACGACGAGCCTGGTCGTCTTTCAGCTGCTGCTCCTGGCCGGGTACATCTATTCGCATCTGGTGACGACGCGCCTTCCGCTCAGAAGGCAGTTCCTGGTGCATGGGATTCTTCTATCGATAGCAGCGTTCACGGTGATTGCGTTGTCCGCAGTGTGGCCTTCCGCCATCACGCCAAGCCTTGCTTGGAAGCCATCGCAAAACGAACATCCGGTCGCGAACGTATGTTTTGTCATTCTTGTGTCGACCGGTCTTCCATTTTTCGCCCTGTCCACAAGTGCGCCGTTGTTGCAGTCCTGGTTCAGCCGGCTCGGCTATGGAAACAGGGCATACCGGTTGTATGCGGTGTCGAATCTGGGGTCGCTGCTGGGACTCCTGGTTTTTCCATTCGTTTTGGAACCGGCTCTGGGCCTGACAATACAAGGCAGGTTGTGGGCACTCCTATTCTGCATCTTTGCGGCTGCCTGCTGGCTCTGCGCGCGGCTGGCGGGGAGAGGAAGGGCGGCCGTCGTGCAACTCAGCGAAAGTCCCACCTGGGACTCGACTCCTGTGGCCCGCATGAATTACCTGCTCTGGTTCCTGTTGGCCATGTGCGCTTCTTCGTTGCTGCTGGCGACTACCAACATGCTGTGCGAAGAGGTGATCACGGTCCCACTTCTTTGGGTCCTTCCCCTGTCCATCTATCTGGTCACCTTCATCGTCTGCTTCGATCATCCGCGCTGGTATCAGAGGGCCGTGATCCATCCTCTCTTCATCCTCGCATTGCCTCTGACCTGCGCACTGCTGCATTCCAGCCAGAACCAGAGTTTCCTGATGCGCCTGCTCTTTCCCCTTGTCCTGCTGTTTGTGACATGCATGATTTGCCATGGGGAACTGGTTCGGCGAAAGCCTGAAGTGCAGCACCTGACCGCCTTCTACCTGGCGGTTTCCGGGGGCGGAGCAGCGGGCGGCATCTTTGTGGCGTTGGTCGCGCCTCACCTGTTCACATCATTTATTGAATTCGAGCTGACGCTAGGTCTTGCGGTTGTGCTGCTTTTCGCTTGCCTTTTCCTGGATCGCTCCTCGTGGGTCTTTTCTGGAAATTTCCTGCTCCCAGCGGTGGGAGTCACAAGTGCAATGGCCGTTGCCTACGCCATCGGCACGTGGCTTCCGGAAATTGCCGATCTTCTCAATGAAATCCGGTTCTATCCAGCTGCCTTGCTGATCGGAGCGGTGGTCACGATGGGAGCGTTTGTTCTGGATCGGTCTGCCGTTTCCGAAGGCTCATCATTTCGCTTCGTGCAGCTACTCGCTGGAGTTGTGGCCGCGGCCTCGTTGGTGACGCTCTATTACAGCGTGAAGCCAAGACCCGGGCTAGAGTCAAGCACCCGCAATTTCTATGGAGTGGTTCGTGTGTTTCGCCAGGGGAATGCAAGACTTCTTATCCATGGGCAGACGACGCACGGAGCACAGCTCGACCCACCAAATCAGGGTGTCCCGGTCACGTACTACGGCCCGGACAGTGGCATTGGCGTGCTCCTCAGAAATCATCCGAAACGTTCGGGCTGGAGCAGCCGGATGCGGATCGGGGTGGTCGGACTGGGCACAGGCACTCTCGCTACGTATGGACATCCGGGTGATTCCATTCGCTTTTACGAACTTGATCCTGAGGTAGTCAAGTTGTCGTCGGGTGAAGCGCCGGCCTTCACGTATCTACGCGATTCACGCGCATCGGTCACAAATGTCCTGGGAGATGCGCGCCTTTCGCTGGAGCGGGAAGAAAGGGAAGGGAGAAGCAGGCAATTCGATGTTCTCGTCCTCGATGCGTTCTCCGGCGATGCCATTCCCATTCACTTGCTCACCGAGGAAGCTTTCGAGACATATTGGAATCAATTGCAGTCTGAGCAGGGAATCATTGCTGTGCACGTCACCAGCAGACATGTGAATCTGGTTCCGGTCCTGCTCGGCGCGGCACAGCATTTTCATGCCAGGGCGTCAATGACCTTCAGTCGAGGCGCGGGCCCATTTTTTGACAGCGGGTGGTTTCTCATGTCGAAGGATCCCGCTTCGCTGAACATATCCGGACTTGAAGCCATTACTGTTCAGTACGTCTACAAGGTGGGTCCGCGGCTCTGGACGGATGATAAGAGTGACGTCTTCCGGCTGATTTACTGAGATGCCTGCGTCGATTGCCTGTTTCGGCGATCAGGCCGATGGAAGGCAGGTCCGGTTGAGAATCTAGCGAGACGCGTTCGCGCCCTTCTGCATGTCGATGTTCGAATGCTTCTTGGCCTGCGCGATCAACTCCTCCACTTTGGCTCGACCCTCAAAGTTCGGGTTGGTGTCCAGCAGCTTTTGCCAGGTTGCAACCGCGGCGGGCACGTCCATTTTTCCTTGCCACTGCACCATGCCGAGATTGAAAAGCGTGTTGACTTTGTTGGGTTGGTAGGAAAGAGACTTCTTCAACTCCACAATCGCCGTGTCGGTGTCGCCCGCGTACCAGTACGCGGTTGCCATGTCCGTGCGAATGTCGGTGTTTTCCGGCTTTGCCTTCAGGGCCCGCTGGTAGAACTCGATTGCGCTGGGATATTGTTGAGCGTCGTAGTACAGATTCCCGATTCTGGCCAAAAGCGCTACATCGCTCGGATCCTTCTTCAGTTCCTCCAGCAGCGGCTGCGCCTGAATGTCGGCCATCTGTTTCAATCGCTCCGGAGTCATGCCCTGCGCGGCCTTTTCGGTTGATTCGGGCGCCGATGCACTGGCAGGCTGAGCTGGCGAACCCGGGCCCGACGCTCGGATCAGCCAGCCCCCCGCAACGCCCAGCAGCAGGCAGATGACCGCGAGAGTGTATGCTTGGACGCCGGTCCATTGTTGGCTTGCCAAGGTTTCTTTGGTCGTCATTTCGAATTCCTTTCCCTGTGGGTGCCGGACTGTTCAGAACTTGGCGCTCTTCTGTTTCTCCACGTCAGCAATCAGCTTCTGCACATCCGCTTTGCGTGCGGCGCTGAGTTGAGGGTTTGACTGCAGCAATTTGTGCCACGAGGCCAAGGCTCCATTTGCGTCCTTCTTCGCCTGCCATTTAATCAATCCCAAGTTGAACAATGAGTTTGCATCTTTCGGATCGTCGCGCAGGCACTGCTGGAGCTGGCCGAGCGCCCCGTCCACGTCCCCCGTGTAGTACATGCAGGAAGCAAGTTCGGTGCGAATCGCAACATTCTTGGGTGCGACCTGCAGGGCCCGGTCGTAGTACGTGACGGCTTCCTTGAACTGGTGCGTTGCCTTGTATATGTTCCCGACCTGAAAAAGCACGTCGGTATTGTTCGGGTCGGACTTGAGCTTTTCCAGCAGAGGTTGTGCCTTCGTGTCGGCCATATGCTTCATGTCCGCCAGCGACGGCATGGGACTCGGAGCCGTCGCTTTCTGGGCCATTGCCGCCTTGGTGTCGCTGGCCGGTACGGTGGACTGAGACCCGCGAAACAGGTATCCGACGGCGATCCCGACAACAAGGCACAACACGGACATTGTGTATACCTGCTTCGCGCTCCAGGTGCCCGCGGAGGCGTTCTGCTCGCTTGCTTCAGTAGGCATGATGTATTGCTCCGGAGATTTTCGGGATCAGCTCAGAATGACCGGCGCCCCGTGCCAATCTTCATTACAAAGTAGCAGGTTGGACGAGGCAGCGCTCACCGTCACAAGAGGATGTGACGGAAATCACACGGCGGCCGGGCCCGGGAGGCACAATGCCACAGCGCATGGCCCAGGTCCGCCCGGCATGCGGGAACGGGCGGGTGTTCGTTACCTCGTTTTCAAGAGTACGCTTCGATCCATTGGTTGCCCCGTGTCCCCAGCCATTTGCTGCTCGATATGCTTCTGTATGAGGTCCCATTGCGCGCGCAGGACCATCTCCTTGATGGCAAACTTCGATTCGTGCCGGGCGTCATCGACCCGCACTGCGAGTTCATTCTTGTGAACCCGGAAGTCGATGATTTCCGCAAGGGGCACCAGTTGGCTGGAGTTCTTCCCTACGATGATGAATACGACTTTCTCCGAAACCAGTGTGTATTCAGGGCAGGTTTCGTCAACCTGCATCTGTGGCCCGCCAAGGCTTGCTACAAACCCATGACGGGTAGGGCTGCAGTTTCCCATGTGCATACGGATCACTGTTCCATGCTGGTAGACGCCCAGGGGGGCAGCGAACGAAAGGAGACTGCAAAAGAGAAAGCCGGCGAGCACAGCGCGTTTCATATACCCCCATTCAGCGTTGACGCGGTTCGTAATAATACCCGGTGCGATTGTGGAATCTGAGGTTGAGGTTGCGTGTCGGAAGCAGGCGGATCGAGTGAAATCCGTTCTGCCGTCGGGGCGGCTCGTACGTCACCACGTACGACGAGCTCAGGTCGTCGAGCACCGCCTTAAGGATTGTTGCCGCTCCGTCGTGGACAGAAAAATAGCGTCCGCCGGTGGCGGTGGAAATTCCGCGTAAAAACGCACTTCCATCTGATCCTTCCCCGGACGTGCCTGTGTCCACGGCGTAAAGCAGGGCGCCACTGTTCACCGCGGCGTCTAGGGCTTCGCGCGCGGAGTGCATGCTGATCGTGTCCCGGCCGTCCGAGAAAAGAATCAGGACGGGACGCACACCCGGGCGACGATGGCGCGCCACGAAATCGGCTCCGAACACCAGGCCGTCATGCAGAGGAGTCAAACCGCCGCTTCTTACACCGAGGAGCGTGCTGGTGGCGCCCGGGGTGCGGCAGCCGCTCGCGCAAAGAACCGCGGGACGCAATCCGCCAAAAGACAGCACCGCGATGTTTCCATCGGGAGCAGCCTGCTCCCGCGAAACCAGTTGCAGCACATCATTCATGGCAACGCGAAAACTCGGTGTCACAGAGTCGCTCACGTCCACCAGGGCGACCATGTCCACCTGAGTCTCGTTCGAGCGGCCGAAGCTCCGAAAGTTTCGTATGACGACACCGTTGTCGACGATCGCGAAATCCCTGCTCGACACTGGCAGTCGACGACCCTTTCCATCCGAAGCGTAGAAAGTGACCCGGACTTCGGAGACATTACTGTAGAACGTGGTTGCATTTCCGCCTGCGCCGGCCCCGGAGTCTTGAGCGTTCAGGCCGACTGCCAGTGCGAACGAGACGAGAAACGCCGATCGAACATGCCAATGTGCCAACATTGCCGTCGGTCAGTACATCGGCACAGGAAGGACACTCCCCAATTACGGTAGTTACGTGCGGGGGTGACCGGTTTGGCGGGCCGCTTGATGGAAGAGCGAGCCGATGCGGTCCCGAGCTCGTTGAGGGGTAGATCGGAGGAACCAGGAGAAATAGAAAGGGCCGTGACATTGGTTATGCTCTAGCCGCCAGCTTCTGCGAGGAAGCCAACTGCGTGGAGACATGCACCGTCACGACCCTCGATGCGACCACTGCTTTCGCAGTTCCGAACCCCGGCTTACCCTCGCAGGACAGTCGGTTTTTTCAGGTTCGGCGGCTCACCGGGTCGCCCCGGCTCGCCCATCGCTCAGCTTACTTCGGACCGGCCACGTTTTATTTTGGCCAACCCTTTCAGCCATCGACGCGTGCAACCCTAAGCGCTTATCGACAAAATGTCAATGCCGGATTTCGGTGCAATTGAAGAAAATAATGGACTTGCCGACGATTGTTACAAGTCGATGAATTGCAAGTGGTTTCCGAAAGGGGAGAAAATTTCGGCCCTGTTTTGCACAGGTTCTTTCACAGGCAACGCGCAGGAGGTTACGGCCGATGTTCTGTGGAAAGTAATTTCTTGACGCCATCGGCCCTCCTCCTTCATGGTGTAAGAAACAACGCTGGCAATGTCAGTTTTTGTGGCCCATGTAGACGGCGGTTCGCTGGGAAATCCGGGGCCGTCGGGTATTGGAGTGGTGATCAACCCGCCTGCGGGCTCGCCGATTCGCATCTCCAAGTGGATCGGACATCAAGACAACAACGTCGCCGAATACGTCGCCCTCTTGGAAGCCCTGCAGTGCGCCTTGAACCTCAACGCAGAGACGCTGCAGGTGTACTCGGATTCGCAGGTGGTCGTGCGGCAGATGCGTGGAGAGTACCAGTGCCGCAGTCCGCGCCTCTACTCGCTGCATTGGATTTGCCGGAAGCTGGCGCGATCGCTGACTTTCTCGATCCATCACGTGCCGCGCGCAAGCAACGCCGAAGCGAACCAACTGGCCAATGAGGCGGCACGGCAACGCGGCCCCTTCTAGGTTGTAGCCACATCAGCTACTTTCCCGATTTCTGCATCCAGTTCCACGCGGTTGAAACGATGTTGGTGAGGTCGCGCGTAGCTTTCCATTTCAGTACTTGTTGAGCGCGTGTCGGGTCGGCAACCAGCACGGGCGGATCCCCGGGGCGTCGCGGCGCGATCTTGCGCCGTACCGGGTGGCCGGTGATCTTTTCCGCCGTCTGAATGACCTCCAAAACGGAGTTGCCGCTGCCGGTCCCGAGATTGAGCGCAACAGACTCGCCGGCCTTTTCCAGATATTGCAGCGCGCGCACGTGAGCATCAGCGAGGTCGTTGACGTGGATGTAATCGCGGATGCACGTTCCATCGGGCGTGGGATAGTCCGTGCCGAAGAGCTGCAATTCGGCGCCCTGTGTAGCTGCGAGTGCCAATGGGATCAGGTGCGTTTCCGGTTCATGCAATTCGCCAATCTCGCGGCTGTCGTCGGCTCCGGCGGCATTGAAGTAACGCAGCCGGGCGGAGCGCAGTCCGTAGGCCCGGTCGTAGGCCTCGAGGGCGTACTCGAAGAACATCTTGGATGAACCGTAAGGATTGACTGGCTGGCGGGGATTGTCCTCGGTAATGGGGACTTTCTGCGGCTCGCCATACACCGCACAGGTTGAAGAGAAGACGAAACGGCGAATCCCAGCGTCAAGCGTGGCGTTCAGCAGAGTGAGCCCCGCCTCCACGTTGTTGCGAAAGTATTTGCGCGGATTCTGGACCGATTCGCCGACATAAGCATGGGCCGCAAAATGCATGACGGCCTCCACACGTGCCAGCGCGGGCTGCAGTCTCGTCGCGTCGTTGATATCGCCTTCGACCAGCTCAAATCCCTGTGCGAGACGCCGATGGCCGGTCGCCAGGTTGTCGTAAATGATGACCTCATAACCCGCCCGGCGCAGTGCCCGAGAGGTATGGCTGCCGATATAGCCTGCACCGCCTACCACCAAAATGGCCAAGTTCGTGGACCTCGTTCTCAGAGTTGCCGGTTACTCGCGGCGAATTCTGTTTCGGGAATCGGGCCGATGAGCGGCCAGCGATTCGGTACTCCATTTGATCGGATCAAATCTGGTTCTGGCAAGCAGCATCCGGCGCCGGCCCAGGGGGAAGCGCCCAATGCGCTAAAATAGGGGTAATTCTGCATGCCTGCCGACAAGATTCTGGTGGTCGATGACGAGCGCCTCGTGCGCTGGTCACTGCGTCAAAAATGCGAGGAATGGGGCTATCAGGTCATGGAAGCGGAGGCCGGTGAGCCTGGCCTCAAAGTGGCCCAGCATGAGTCTCCTGACCTGGTGCTGCTCGACGTGCGTCTGCCCGACATCAGCGGGCTGGAAGTCCTCAATCAACTGAAGAAGAGCGGGGAAGGACGCGCCGTCATCATGATCACGGCTGACCCGCAGCTGGATGACGTGAAGGTCGCCCTCAAGCTGGGCGCCTACGACTTTGTCGGTAAGCCGCTGGATTTCGACGAACTTCACGTCACGATCAAGAATGCGCTCGAGGCTTCGAAGCTGCGTTCGGAAGTCCAATCGCTGCGTGGCGAAGTGAAGCGGCGCGCCGGATATCACGAGGTTGTCAGCGCGTCTCCCAAGATGACCGAGCTGATGAACTTTGTCCGCAAGGTCGCCTCCAGCGAAGCGACGACGATCCTGATCCAGGGCGAAAGCGGAACGGGCAAAGACCTGATCGCCAAAGCCATTCACTACGAGAGCGCCCGCCAGGAACGGCCTTTCGTCGCCATCAATTGTTCAGCGATTCCCGAAACGCTGATGGAAGCCGAACTCTTCGGCCACGAGAAAGGCGCCTTCACTGACGCCAAGCAGATGAAGAAGGGCCTGTTCGAGATGGCCGATGGAGGAACGCTCTTTCTCGATGAAATCGGCGAACTTTCCCCCTTGCTGCAGGCCAAGCTGCTGCGCGTTCTCGAAGACCAGGTGATCCGCCGTGTCGGTGGCGTGCGTGACATGCAGGTAAACGTACGCGTGATCGCAGCGTCGAACCGTGACTTGGAGAAGGGCGTTCGCGAAGGCCTGTTCCGGCAGGATCTTTATTACCGGTTGGCGATTATCGCCATCTTTATTCCCGCACTGCGCGAGAGGAAGGAAGACATTCTGCCGTTGGTGGACTTCTTCATCGAGCGCTATAACCAGCGCTTCCGGAAATCGGTGCGCGGCATCACCGATGAGACGCGGCGCCTGTTGCAACAGCACAACTGGCCGGGCAATGTCCGCGAACTGAAGAATTCGATCGAGCGGGCGATGATTCTCGAGGACGAACACCTGCTGCGTCCGCTCTATCTGCCCTTTGCGGTGAGCGAGACGAATGCCGGCCTGACCGCCTTTGAGCGCACCGCAGCTCACGACAACGGGCAGGCTCTAGCGAACGGGCGTTTCCTGCCGCGGCTGTACATTCCCGAGGGCGGCACGTCGCTGGAAGAAGTGGAGCGCGCCATGGTCGAACTGGCCATGAAGCAGGCCAACAACAAACAGACTCACGCCGCCAAGTTGCTCGACATCAGCCGCGACGCTCTGCGCTACAAGTTGAAGAAGTTCGGACTGATGCCCGGCGACGAGCCGGAGCCGGCGGAAGAATCCGCAAAAGAAGCCGGGTAAACGGTCGTTGGTCGTTCATCGTCGGTCGTTGTCATCTCAAGCGCCAAGCGACCATCCACTCGCCAGCGCCGAGCGACTAACGCCGCGACAAACGTCCAATGACAAACCACCGTGATGTAGAATGATCAAGTCAACCCCACGCTGCCGGCCACGGCAGCGGTTCCGATCGGGACGTAGCGCAGCCTGGTAGCGCACTTGCTTGGGGTGCAAGGGGTCGCGAGTTCAAATCTCGCCGTCCCGACCATTCCTTCCAATAGATCGATTCCGAACGAATCCTGCGCTTCGGTCAGGCTCGCCTGCGGGCTTTCCGTTCTGCTCACGGCCTGGCAACACGGCCCGAAGAACGGGTCGGCACGCACTCTCATGATTTCGCAGCAGTAGGGTGGCTTCCATGTGACAGATTTCTCAGTCGGTGGCGCACATCGTGTGGAGCCTAGAATTACTGCAGGTAATCGAACAGGCTCAACTGCGAGATTCGACCGATGGCGGCGAGGGTCGCGTTGGCCGCGTTTTGCGAGTTCACCAGACGACTGGCAGCGGCTTCGATGTCGGCGCCGCCGAGCGTGTTCTCCTGCTGGCTGAGCTGGAGCTGCGCTGTACCCAGATACGTCGATTGTGCCTGGGCCTGGTTCATGCTGTTGCCATAGAAGACGCGTTGCCCCGAAACGTAGTTGAAAGCGTCGCGCAGCGTCCCGATGGCCGTGTCGATTCCTGTATTTGCCTGCAGCGCCTGGACGAGGCCCTTCATGGCGAGGAAGACGTCATGTCCGGGAGCGACAAAGATCTGCGATCCTGGCTTGTTCGCTGCCAGACGGTATCCGTCGCCGATCTGCACTGTGTTCACGGCATCATTGCCGTCGTAACGCACACCCGAGGCTGTAGTTGAGTCGACGGCAAACGGCAACGTGTCCGTTTTCGTGCCTGCAAACAGATATCGTCCCTGAAACGTAGTGTTGGCCAGAGACAGCAGCTGGTCCTGAATGCCTTGCAGCTCGTTGACGATGGATGCCCGATCCTGATCGGACAGGGTTCCGTTTCCCCCCTGCACGCCGAGCGTCAATGCACGTTGCAAGGCCAGCACAACCGAATTCAGCGTGGAATCGGCGGTTTGATACTGTCCCTGCATGGATGTCAGGCTCTGCTGGTAGCGGGTGACGAAGGTAGTACGGTCGTGATTGTCGATCAGCAGTGCCGCGGCCGCGGGATCGTCTGAAGGCTCGTTGACTTTTCTCCCCGACGACAACTGGAACAACGCGTCCTGCGTATCCTGACGGGTGCGACTGAGCGCGGCCAGAAGGTCGGGAACGGGATTCGGATTCACACGCATGGCTAGTACCTCCCGAGGTTAACCACGTCGTCGAGCATCTGGTTGATCGTTGTCACCACGCGGGCTGCCGCCTGGTAGGCGGTCTGATACCGCACCATGTTGGCGGCCTCTTCGTCGAGCGAGACACCGGAGATGGACGAACGCTGATCTTCCAGCTGTTGCAAGATGAGATCCGAGGCATCAAGGTCGGCCGAAGTGTTGGCCGTGTCGCTTCCGACCTGGAATACGATGTTGGAATAGAAATCGAGAGGTGTTTGCCCGCCCGCTACCGTCTGATCGTGGACGGCAGAGAGCACGGCGAGATTGCCATTGCTGCCGGGAGTACCGTCGGAGCTGGCCGCGACCTGCGATGGATCGGTGATGGCAAGACTCAACGCTCCGGCCGCTCCCGCTCCGCCGGTCGGAGGAGGCACGAAGAGGTCGCCACCAGGATTGCCGTTCAAATCGAATCCGGCGCGATGGGCCGTGTTCAATGCCGTCGCCAGACCCGTCGCAAGCTGGTCGAGATTGTTCTGAAGCGAGGGAATCGTCTGGTCCCGCGCCGCCAGCAACCCGCCCAGCTTGCCGGACGCGATCGAACTGGAAATATCCGCCGTTCCCGAGAACACACCGTGGGTCCCGCCGCTTCCAATCAGCGTCGACAAAGGGAAACTGCGCATTTCGGCGACCAGGGGCGTTCCACTGGCGGTCGTAAGGGTGATTCCGTGCTCGGTCTGGATCACGGAGACGTCAATGAGATTCGAGAGTTGCCGGATCAGAGTCGTGCGCTTGTCAACGAACGCACTTGCGTCCTGATGCACATTCTCGAGATCGGCGATTTGCTGGTTTACGCCGGCGATTTGCGCCGTCAGCGTGTTGATCTCTCCCACCGTCTCCACCACATTCAAGTCGAGATTGCTGCGCTGATTCTGGAGGTTCTTTGCCGTGATGTTGAACGCGCTCGCCAGGTTGCCGGCTGCCGTCAGGACCCCCTGGCGCAGCGAGGGGTTGCTGGCATCGGTGGAGAGCTGCTGCAGGCTGTCGAAGAACTTGCTGATCGCATCGCCGATTCCGGAATCGGTTCCGCTGAAGTTCACCTGAATCTGTTGCAGAGCACTTAACACGGAATCGAGTTTCCCCTGGCTTTGGCTTTCCTGGTTCAGGCGGAGTTCGAGGATAGGATCGCGCAGGCTCTGCAGCTTCTCAACCACCACACCAGTTCCGAAACTCAAGCGGCCCAGGACAACCGGATCTCCGGGCACCAGCACTGGCCTCTGCCGCGTGAACCCTGGCGTATTGGCATTGGCAACGTTATTGGCGGATGTCTCCAGCGATTGCTGGCTGGCGCGCAATGCGCTTAGGGCTACCGACAACGAGCCGTAGAGTCCGGACATATTCAGTCTCCTGCCCGCGCCTGAGTCTCCCTCACCAGCAAACTCGCATCCTGCACATACGTGGGTCCGCAGCTGGCGGCCACGTGAGCGAGGATCGCCAGGCTGCGGTTCAGGTGCCGCAGCAACGAGGAATGGACGCGCGTCAGGTGCCGAATACGCGCGCTGAGCTTGGACCACTCGTCATGCGGCGACGACGTTCCGGTGCTCGCTCTGCTGCGTTCGTGCGCGCGCCGCAACTGTGCCTCCAGACGGTTCCAGCGCGCGCACAGTTCCGCCTGGTGGGCGGCGCCGCGTACGATCATCTCGGCATCGTTGCGAAGCAACGCGAACTGGCTCGCCTCCAGGCTGTCGGCAAGCTGTCGAAGCACAGCGAGACGCGCTTCGGTCAGATCGTGAAGTTGGGGGAGGGTAGTGTCCATATCAGGCGAGGTCGTCGAGTTCGTGCCTGGTGGCTTCGGCGTCGGATTCTTCATTGGCGTCTTGCTTTTCGCTGGGCGATGGACGCCGGCGCCGCGGAGGCGTCTCGTGTTCACCACCGCGTTTTTCGATCACGCGCAACAGCGCTGGATCGAGACGGTTTGTGATCAACGGTTCCACAAACTACCCCGTGTACTGACGGGAGACTCCCGCTGCCAGGTCGGCGATCATGGCATCGGCGATTTGCCCTTCATTGACCGCGTATTCGCCCTTTCCCATCGCCTGGCGTAACAACTCCACCTTCTGCTGCCGCGCTTCCGGTTGCGCCAGCACCTGGTCTTCCAGCGCCTTGACGCGCGCCTGGTCAAACGAGAAGCGGGCCTTATCAAGCGATGCCGGCTTGTCCGACAGTTCGTCTGTCACGCGCGACGTTGTCGCCCGCTCCGTATTCTTTTCTTCCGGGGGGCCTAGCCCGTAGGTCCTCAGGTCAACTCTCATGACCACCACCGATCCCTTCTACCTCTGTCTATCGGCGTATTCTCAGTGGGCCTTAATGTGCCGGTGACGCGGTACACGCGGGTCCTGTGGATCTGATCGGCGACCGTATATCGGACTTTAGGCTCCAAGCGACACTTCAGTGCGGCTTACTTCGGGTACTTTGGTTTGCCGCCACTGCGCCAGAATCATGTGCGCGATCCCGAGGCCGCCCCGCGCGGCCATCGCCGATGCGAGCGCCTGTGCTCCCACTGCGGTGTAGTTGGCCATTCCCGACGCGTCGCCCTCTTTGGTCTCGGCGAAGGTTGCCTGAAGCTTCTCGAGTAAAGGACCGAGCAGAACGGCTTCGAAGTCACAGGCGGCCTTTTCCGCCTTCGACTGTATGGGGGAGAGGTCCACTGACCGGATGGATGGGGCGACTTCTGCCGCAAGATTCATCAGATCACCTCCAGGTCGGCATCCAGGGCCCCCGCCGCCTTGATCGCCTGCAGGATCGAGATCACATCGCGCGCGGTAGCTCCCATGGACTGCAGGCCATTCACCAGTTGCTCGACACTGGCGCCTTCACTGATTTCGACATGCCGCGCGGTTTGATCCTTCGCCTGCACGTCGGTCTGACCCACAACCTGCGTCTTGCCCTGCGACAGCGGCTCCGGTTGCGAGACCTGAAATTCGGTGGAGACCTGCACGGAGAATCCGCCGTGCAGAATCGAGACCGCGCCCAGCCGCACATCCTGTCCCATGACGACCGTCCCCGTGCGTTCATTGACGACGACACGCGCGCGGCGGTGCACCGCGACCGCAAGATTCTCGATCCTAGCCATGACATTCGTGAGGTTGGCCATGCCGGTCGATTCGGGATTGACTTCGACGCGTCCGCCGTCGCGGGCGGTGGCGACTTCATGACCGAATTCGCGATTGATCGCAGAGGAGATTTCTCCGGCGGTCGAAAAGTCGGGCTCGCGCAACAACAGATTGACCGGGGCGAGCTGGTCAAAGCGGAACGTGAGCGCCCGTTCCACGCGTCCTCCGGCCGGAATCCGCCCGACGGTCGGATGATTCACCTGTTTGCTGTTGCCCGCGCCGCCGGCAGAATATCCGCCGACCGCGATCGGTCCCTGCGCCGCACCATAGACCTGGCCGTCGGCGCCGTAGAGTGGAGTCAGCAGCAGCAAGCCACCCTCGATGCTTTTGGCATCGCCAATCGAAGACACTGTTACATCCACTTGCGATCCTGGCCGCGCAAATGGCGGAAGGTTAGCGGTGACAAAAACGGCAGCAACGTTATTCACACGCACCGCGCTCGCGGGAATCTGCGCTCCCATGCGTTGTAGTACGCTGGCCAGCGTTTGCGTGGTAAAGACGGTCTGCCGGCGATCGCCCGTGCCATTCAGTCCGACCACCATGCCGTACCCGATCAACGGGTTTTCGCGAACGCCTTCAACCGTAGTGAGTTCGCGGATCTTGATCTGCACAGGGTCGGCGGCAACCGCCGCAAGCGAAGCAAAAAGGAAGAATACGGATGCACACGCTTTCATGGTTCTCCTAGAAATTCAGAATGCGCAGGATGGCGCGCAGCACTGGATGTGGCGGGCGCACACCGTCGGAGATCACGCCCTTGCCCCTTAGCTCAAATTCAAGATTGCCGATGGCGTTGGTGACAATGGTGTTGTCTGGACCGACGTCACCCGGCCGCACCACGCCCCGCAGCACGATGGTTTGGCGCTCATTGTTCATCGTGATCGACCGTTGCGCTTCGATGACCAGGTTCCCACTGGGGAGAACCGCGATCACGCGTCCGGCCAGGCTCGTGCGCAGCGTGGACGTTGTCGTGGCCGCGCCCTTGCCGGAAAGGGTTTCGACCGATTGCAGGCCAAACAGGTTGGTTACGCCTCCAGTCCTGAGCTTGCCCGGCAGCGAGTTCACGCCGGAGCTGGCACTGAAGCTGCGCGACGTGCCGACCGTCCCGCCATTGGATGCGGTCACATCCTGAACGACGAGCACGGTAATAAGGTCGCCGGCGGTGCGAGCTTTGTAGTCGGTCGTCAGCGAAGCCATGCGTCCGCTGTCGACCCAGATACTCCCCGGAGACTGCGTGGCCGGAGGAGTATCGGCGATCCGGACACGTGCCAGGTATTTCTCCAGGTTGGCATCGCGCGGAGGACCGTCGGAGGCGCTCAACCATCCGGCTATGACGATGAGCAGACAAGCAAGAGATCGCTTCATTCGTAACTCCCTTTATTCCGTCAGAGCTTCGAGCAATGTTGCCGTCGCCACCCGAGCCCGGAAGACGTATCCGTCCTGGTTGCGGACGCGAATCACGTCGCCCTCGGCACCGCGTTCAAGACAAGTCACAGCCGCGGTGAGGCGCATACCGATGTTGTAGTAAACAACCGTGGCGCGGTCGCCGGCACGCACCGCGGTCTGCCGCGACTGAGTATGCCCTGCACGCATGCTCGCGCAGGCGGGTCCGATGCTCTTCGCCCAAGCCGTCGCGTCTATCCGGACGTAAGCGAAGAACGGCAGGCATTCGCTGTTCCGGCAGGCAATCCGGAACTGGACCTGTCCGAGCGTCGCATTCCAGCACGCTCCGGCAACATGCAGCGCACGCGGCACGGCGGCTGGAACGGCAGCAGGAAGTTCAATGGCATCGCGCTGTGGCAGTCGATCCGCGGGAGTGCCGCGTGCCCGCAGCTCGACAGTGATGACCTCGTGAACTTCGGCTTTTGTAATAGGAGTCATCGTCTGCCGCGCATCTTTTGCTCGCAGGCACACCCAAGGCTGCGCAAGGGCAAAAATCACGAACCCAATTGCGTTACGGAAGGACTTTACCGACCGGAATCGGGGCTTCACTCGGCTTCTCCTATCGTCCCAGGTTGTTCACCAGCTGGAACATCTGATCAGCGGCCTGCACGACGCGCGAATTCGCTTCATAGGAGCGCTGCGCCACAATCATCTGGATGAACTCGTCAACCACGCTCACGTTCGATTGTTCGAGATATCCCTGTTCGAGCTGACCGAGACCCTCGTTGCCGCCCGGTGTTCCGACAATCGGATCGCCGGACGCCGTAGTGGCAAGAAACAGGTTCTTGCCGATGCTGTTCAGCCCGCCGGGATTCGTGAAGAGGGCAAGTTGGATGCTTCCCACCTGCTGGGCCGCGGTCTGTCCAGCGAGCGTGACGGAGACAGTGCCATCGGTTCCGATGGTGACGGAAGTCGCTCCCTGAGGGATGGTCAGGGATGGCTCGATCGGATTGCCGTCGGCGGTGACTACGTTTCCCTGTGCGTCCATGTGGAACGCGCCACTGCGGGTGTAAGCGGTCTCGCCGCTGGGCAGGGTGACCTGGAAGAATCCCTGGCCCTCGATCGTGAGATCGAGCGGATTGCCGGTCTGGCTGAGATCGCCCTGCAGCTGGATGATCTCGGAAGCGGAGGAACGGGCGCCCAAGCCGATTTGAAGTCCGGTGGCCACGGTGGTCTGCTGGGTAGCCGCGGTGCCGGGCATCACCATGTTCTGGTAGATAAGGTCTTGAAACTGGAGCCGTCGCCGCCGGAATCCGGCCGTACTGGCGTTAGCCAGGTTGTTGGCGATCGTGTCGAGGTTGAACTGCTGCGCCTGCATTCCGCTGGCGGCCGTGAATAAAGAACGAAACATCTTTCCCTCCAGAACGACTACACGCGCGGCACGTCGTTGGCCGCGATACGGTTGAACTCGCTGAAGAACATGGACAGCGCTCGCTGCATCATCTCGGCATTCCGCTGCACCCCAATTACGGTCATCACCGCGGCGATAGGATTGACATTCGAGGATTCGAGCGTGCCCTGACGTACGGTCGTTTGCTTCGCTGCTTGAGCTGCACCATCGGGTGCGCGCAGCAGGAGATCGCCTTCAGAGACCAACCTGGTGTCGGGTGGAAACTCGACGAGACGGAGCTTGCCTGCGATTGCGCTGTTGACCGAGATCGTGCCATCGGAGCTCACCGATACTGAACCGGCCGGGACCGGAATTGGTGTACCGTTCTCTCCCAGGACGGGATCGCCCGCGGCGGTCGCCAACTGACCCGTGCGGGCTACGCGGAAGCTGCCATTCCGTGTGTAGCGCGTGCCTTGCTGGGTCTGAATTGCAAAGAACCCGACACCTTCGATGCCCAGGTCGAGTGGATTTCCCGTTGCTTGCAGATTGCCCGCGCTACGATCCAGGTGTGTGCCTTCGAGCACGCCATAGTTGTTGATTGCAAGGTTGAGCACATTGGGGACCGGGTGCGTGGCTGCCAGCAATGATTGAAACGATGGCTGCTGGCTGCGAAATCCGTTCGTGCTCAAGTTCGCAAGGTTGTGCGCGGCGACTTCAAGCGCCTGGCTCTGCGCCCGAAGGCCCGCGCACGATGCATAGAATCCGCTGTCCACGGGTAGCTCCTTTGGCCTGGAATGAGCACGTCGTAGTCCAGGCCCAGGGAAGATGAGACCTTTGCCGGCGCCTCGCTCTCAAAGACTTAGCGGGGACAGCAAGGTGAAGGAGGTGAGGAGTCACTTAGGAAGGAGAGAGCAAGGAAAACCCTGCCGAGCTGCACACGACATCTCGGCAGAGTTTGCCCTTAGGGGGAACGGACCCCCGAAAATCAACTGTGGAGTTCGAGGCGAACCGTGACAGGCTGGCCCTCGAAAAGCAGGACGGTCGACATCGAGTCTCCATCCGCAAGGGAGTGAAAGCTGTATTCCCCGCCGGTGACCACGGTGGGAACGCTCAACATGCAGCGGCCGTCCATTCCGGCGAGTTTGTTCTTGAAATTGCCGGCAATCATATTGCAGATCTCGCCCAGCGCATCCCAGACTTGTCCTTCGGAACTCGCGATTTCAGGGCCCAGCATGCGGGTCGCGATTTTCCCGGCCACTTCCGAGCCGCAACAAACCGTCAGGATGCCGCAGAGCGCGCCAGCCAGCCCAACCATCGCGGTGAATTCAGTATTCCTCGGATTCTCTTCTTCTTTGACGGGTTCCACTTGGCAACCCAGCATGATCTCAAACACCTCCTGGGCGGAGAGTTCGAGAATCGGCAACCAGCTCTCGGGGCGCGGGTGGGCAGCAGTGGTCGGTTCTGCGTTCATGACTTCTTTTCCAGCACCGGTAAAACGTGCTCTTTCACTTGATCCGGAGTAAAAGGCTTGCGAATGTATCCGCGGGCGCCACTGGAGAGTGCCTGCACTACGTGGGATTCGCTGCCTTCGGTGGTGATCATGACGATCGGAACGCCCTTGGCGTTTTCGACGGTACCGACCTGGCGCACGAACTCCAGCCCGTCCATAACTGGCATATTGATGTCGCACAGAACGAGATCGACCGGATTGTCACGGAGCGCCCCGAGCGCTTCAGCCCCGTTGCTGGCCTCCACGACTTTTTCCAGATCAATGCCTGCCTGCCGCAGGGAGCGTTCGACAATCTTGCGCATTACCGAGGAGTCATCCACGATTAGCGCCCGGATTTTGCTCATACCTTCCGCCCGCGGTTTTGCGGTCTGGCCGCGTAGCCGCCGCCTTTTCTGGCTGACGTTGGGTAACATCGGCAGATTAGTAAGGTGCTTTAGAGTGACGGTAGGTCGTGGGGCCCGATCTCGATTCCGGGGAAACTCCAGATTAGACAATTCTTTTGTCGAGCGTGACCGCCCCGGAGTTCTTCCGGGGCGGATTCCGGCTGGCTTCCAGGCGTCTTTTCGCAGTCCTTGGTCGGACCGAAAGGATGAATTCGAATCCGATCTACTTGCCTGTGCCAGTAAGCTGCACCGATTGCACGCCCACACTATCGCTAATCAAAAGAGTCGCCGAGCGGTTCCCAACGGTCGTGGGCGCAAAAGTCACAGTAATGACGCAATTGGCCCCGGTTAGGACGTGTGCACCACAGGCCGACTTGGCACTGAAATCAGCCGGGTTTGCGCCGCCGATGGCAACGCTGTTGATGGTCAGCGTTATCGCCTGATCGTTGGTGAGCAATACCGTCTGCTTGTTGCTCGTTCCGACGGCCTTTGCAGGAAACTTGATGCTCAGTGGTGAGATGCTTACTGGCTGAGTTGAATTCTGCAAAATCGTGACGGAAGTCAGAACGTAGTTGACGTTATTGCTGAGGTAAACGAGATCGGACATGCCGTCGCTGTTAAAGTCGCCGTCCGCTACCCAACTGGGGGAAATGCCGGCGAGCCAGCCAGATTGCTCGATGAAGGTCCCATCCCCCTTTCCTAGATACACGACCGCTCCCAGGTATTGCTCGGCGCAACGATAGGCGCCGCAGGTGAGATACCAGGGATTGCGTGGTGCGATGGCAAGATCAAGATTGCCGTCGCTGTTCAGATCGACGCCAACGAACGAATATGGGTAATGATCACAAGAGAGATCGCAGGCTGAGTTGTCGAACCACTTGTACACCGGGCCAGCATTGAGTGTTCCGTCGCCATTGCCGAGGAAGATTACGAGGCTGCCGCTGTAATCGTTGCTTACAAGGGCCAGATCCAGCTTGCCGTCCTTGTTGAAGTCGGCGGCAATGGGATCGCCGGGCCGGACGGGCGAAGACAGGGTCACTGGCGATTGGAAAGTTCCATTGCCGTTTCCCAAGAGCAGCTTCAGATTCGCAGCCTGGAAATCGCCGATGATGATGTCAGCCTTGCCGTCGTTATTGAAGTCCCCGAGTACAAAGCCGGAAGGATAGGTACCGGTGCCGCTGGGGAAGACCGTGGCAGTGCCGAAGGCCCCCTTGCCGTTATTGAGCAGGGAACTCATCGTGCCGTCGTTGTTGGTGGTGACAATGTCGAGCTTGTGATCACCGTTAAGGTCTGCCAGCCAGCCCACCACGGGATAGGAACTCGGGGTGGTGGCGTAGGTAGCAGGCGGTTTGAACTTGCCGTTGCCCATGCCGAGCAAAACCGTCAGGCCCAGTGCGCCGCCACATACGATGTCCGGCTTACTGTCGCCATTAATGTCAAGCGCTCGCACGAACGTCACTTGCGCATAGGAACTCGCGCCCAGATTCATGAAGGTTGGGGCCTTGGGCACGCCGTGCGAAGTTCCCAACATGAGGCTCAATCCTGTGCCGGGGCCTCCTCCCGCTTGAACGATGTCAGGGTTGCCATCGCGATTGAAGTCGGCCACCGCGATGCCGTTTGTCCACATCACGTTTTCGTTGTAGTGGGCACTATCACGAAAAGTGCCATCGCCATTGCCGAGGCCGACGGTGACAAACTGCCCGGCTGGATTGCCGGCAATGAAATCAAGCTTCTTGTCTCCGTTTAGGTCAGCCAGGGCAATGGACATGCCAGTAGCGATGGCCTGGGAACTCGAGTCGGCCGAGTACACACCTGAAAGCTGGAAGTTTCCACTGCCTTTGTTGAGAAGCACCCAGACGGTACCGTCGTAGTAGGAACTGAGGACAAGATCCGGTTTCTTGTCGGCATTGAGGACACCGACGGCAAGGGCAGAAGGCAAAGGTACGTAAAAGTTCTTCGCCGTCTGGAAGGTGCCATTGCCATTGCCCAAAAATACAGCCACATTGCTTCCGCCCTCAGAAGACTCGACGACGTCGAGTCTGCCATCAGCATTCACATCGGTAACGACCACCTGACCATTGTCCACGCCGGCGGGGTTGGAATACAGGACTGGGGCTTGAAACGATCCACCGCCATTGAGCAGAACGCTGATGCCGCCGGTCAACGGGCAACAGCCGGTAGCGGAAGCGGCGACAATGTCGGGCTTGCCGTCTTTGTTGAAGTCACCGACGGCGACACCCGTGGGCGTGGTCTGGCTGGCGACAGCGAACTCGGCAGACGTCGGGAAAGTTCCATCGCCCTTGCCATACAAGATCGCCACAGCAACGTTCGACGAGTCAGGCACTATCAGGTCGAGGTTGCCGTCGCCGTTCAAATCCGCGGTTACGAGTGTGCGCGCCACACGCACGCTGGTGGTTCCAATCGGATAAGTGTTGCCGGGAGTGAAGTTGCCATGGCCGTCATTCAGGTGAACGCTGAGTTGCATGGGTCCATAGCCGACCAGCGATGAGACAGCAAAGTCAGCGCTTCCATCTTTATTGAAGTCACCTGCCACGATGCCACCGAATCCTCCATACGTGTCGTAGCCGGCGACTTCGACCGGGGGCTGGAACGTGCCATCGCCATTGCCAAGGACCAAGCCAAGCCCCCAGACATTGGAGTTGTTGGTGGTGACCATGTCGAGTTTGCCATCGTTGTTGAAGTCACTCACAGCAAACGTATACACATTGGCGGCTCCCGGTATCCGGTCGCCGTGACCTACGCCGCTAAAGAGGTGTCCGCTGACGAAATTCACCGGCGGAGGAGACTGAGCGAAACCTGCGATTGCGAATACAAGAACGAGGCTGGCACCGATCGCCAGAATTGGAATGAATCGAAACAACGGGGAGTACGTGCCGATCAAGGGTGTTTTCCTCATGGCTTTGGCTCCGTCGGAAGCCTACATTCAGCATCCGGGCAGGTACAGCCATTTGAGGCTTCTGAACTCGTGGCACAGTTCCGTTTTGGGCCGCGATCGGCTGCGAAACCAAAGTGGAACGGAGAAGCACCCAGAGGACCCCGAATCCATTATGCTAGAGGGGCACTATGACACTGCTTGATGCACCGCAGTACGATCCTTCCAAGGCGAAGCGGCGGAAGATCCAGATTGCGCTGGCGATTGTGATGGTGCTCGTCCTTGCCGTCGTGGGCTGGCTGTATCGCAATTGGCCGGAGGAGCATGCCGTGGACCGGTTCTTCGCGGCACTCCAGAAACAAGACTACGAAACCGCGTACGGCATTTACTTCCACGACTCTGAATGGCGCCAGCACCTCCAGAAGTATTCCCAGTACACTTATGCTGATTTCTACCGCGACTGGGGACCGGGAGGCGAGTGGGGGCTCGTGAAGAGCCACCGGATTTACGGCTCCGCCTCATCGAAAGACGGCGTCGTGGTGGAGGTCGTGGTGAACGATCGCGCCGATCGAGCCAGGATGTTCGTGCTGAAAGACAAAACGCTGACGGTCTTTCCGTACTGAGTTGTGCGAAGCGCGATTACGGTTTCACTAGATCGCGGCCGCGGTGAAGTGCGCCAAGGTCTTCTGTAGGGATGCTTCGTCTCCCGCGGTGAGCGTTGTCTTCGAGCGGTCGATCTGCCGCATCAGGCCCCAGAGAACTTTTCCCGGACCGACTTCCACGAACGTCCCTATCCCTTTGTCAATAAGCAGGCGGACCGAGGGATCCCACTGCACGGATCCTGTCACTTGGCGGACCAGGGCATCGCGAGCCGCTTCAGCTTCCGTGATCAGCGACGCGTCGACGTTGCAGACGACTGGACGCGATGGTGTGCGGAATTTTAGAGCGTGGAGGTCGACCGCGAGTCGGTCCTGCGCCGGCTGCATCAGCGCGCAATGAAAGGGTGCGCTTACCGGCAGGCTGACGGCCTTCTTCGCGCCGCGTTCAGCAGCGAATTGAATGGCTCGGCCCACGGCGCCGGCATTCCCGGAAATGACGATTTGTTCTGGTGAATTGATGTTCGCTGCCTGGCAGACCTCACCCTGTGACGCGTCCTGGCAAATGCCGTTGACCTTGTCGAGGGGCAATCCCAGAATCGCTGCCATGGCGCCGACTCCCACGGGCACAGCCTCCTGCATATACTTGCCGCGATTGCGAACCGTGCGCACCGCATCCACAAACTCCAACGTGCCAGCCGCGACGTGAGCCGAGTATTCTCCAAGGCTGTGTCCGGCGACGTAGTCCGGTTTCTGTCCTTTTTCTTGGAGCACGCGAAAGGCGGCCACTGAGACAGTGAGAATCGCCGGTTGTGTGATCTCAGTCAGCCTGAGCTTTTCTTCCGGACCTTCAAAGCACAACTGCGACAGCTTGTAGCCAAGGGCCTCGTCAGCCTCGTCGAAAGTCTGGCGCGCGACCGGATAGGTGTCGGCAAGTTCCTTGCCCATGCCGATGGTTTGGGAACCCTGTCCAGGAAATAGAAATGCGATAGAAGATGAGGAAGTCATAGATTTTGAATTTGGTAATCGGGCAATTTTGATATTGGATTGCGTACGGCATCCAATTCTCAGATTACACAATTACCAAATTACAAATTAGGCCTTCCGGTTATGGCCTCGCGCCCGCTGGGACGCGCAAGCCCGCGAGTTCGCGTTCGATGGTTTCGTTCACTCTGGCGTTGGCGAATTCTCCGGCGACTCGGACCGCGTTCTTGATGGCGTTGGCGTTCGATGATCCGTGTGTGATGATGCAAACGCCCTTGACTCCGAGCAACGGCGCTCCGCCGTATTCGGTGTAGTCGAGACGCTTCTTGAAATCGGAGAACGCATTGCGCGAAAGCAAAGCGCCGACCTGGCGGGTGATCGTGGACCGCAGAGTCTCTTTCAATACGGCACGCACCAGCCGCGCCACGCCTTCGGAAGTTTTGAGGGCAACATTGCCGACGAATCCATCAGCCACGATCACATCCACTTGTCCGTTATAGATGTCACGGCCTTCCACATTGCCGACGAAGTTCAGGGGCAGTTGCTTGAGCAGTTGAAACGCTTCGCGGGTAAGGGCATTGCCCTTGGTTTCTTCCTCGCCGATCGACAGCAATCCGACGCGCGGGCGTGTCATCCCGAAAATTGCCCGGCAGTAGATCTCTCCCATGACCGCGAACTGTTCGAGATTGCCCGGTGCACAGTCGACGTTGGCGCCGACATCGAGCAGCACCGCCGCGGTATTCAAGACCGTGGGAAATGCGGCGGCAAGCGCGGGGCGATCGACACCCGGCAGCGCACCAAGAACCATCTTCGCGGTGGCCATCGCGGCTCCGGTGTTGCCGGCAGTCACGAAGCCTTCGGCAAGGCCGTCGCGCACCAGGCGCAGCCCGACTCGAATCGAAGAATCGCGCTTGGCTCGAATGGCTTCGACCTTGTCATCCATAGTGATGACTTCGGCGGCGTGGACAACCTCAAGGGGCAGACGGCGGGCGCCTGGATAACGGGCTAACTCGCTCCTGAGGTGTGACTCAGGTCCAATCAGGAGAACACGAACTCCGTGATGACGGGCCGCCTGCAAGGCGCCTTCGATTTCCGGCTTCGGCGCCTTGTCGGACCCCATCGCGTCCAGAGCGATTACGCTAGGCATGGAGGAGTGCTAAGACTTCTCTTCAACCTCAAGGACTTCCCGTCCTTTGTAGTATCCGCACTTCGGGCAAGCGCGGTGCGGCATCTTGCGTTCATGGCAGTTTGGACACTCGGAAAGAGAGTGCTTCGACAGGGCATCATGAGCGCGCCGGGTGGCCGTACGTTTTTGGGAATGGCGTCGTTTTGGATTGGGCATTTTCTAATCAACTCTCAGTTCTCAGCCCTCAGCTCTCAGTTCTCACTTCTCAAGGCAACTGACTCCTGAGAACTGAGAGCTGACAGCTGAGAGCCGATTCTATTGTTCCAGCTTCTCTCGGATATCTTTCAGGGCATCCCAACGCGCATCGGCAACCTGATTCGCGCAGGAGCACTGACTTTCATTCAAATTCTTGCCGCAGTGCGGGCACAGGCCCTTGCAGCCTTCGCGGCAGATGCTTTTCAACGGCACCGCCAGCAACACCTGCTCCCGCAAGACATCTTCCAACAAGACGCCGTCGCCCTGGTAGTAGCTGATCTCTGCCTCAGCATCGGTCACGGACAATTCCTCGTGTCCAGCGTCCGCGCCAAGGGGACGGTACAGCAAATCGAAGTCCCGTTCCACCTCATGCACGACTGGATCAAGGCAACGGGCACAAGCGACCTCCAGGCTGGTATCGAGGCGGCCCTTCAGCCGGATGTCCTGTATTACCTTATGCTTGCCGTGATGCTCCTCGACCAGATCGGCGCGCCCTTCGCTCCGCAGCGGCGAACGCTGGCGCAGGTCGGGCCCAAGGTCAATCGTTCCGGGGCCGAACTCCTCGCGAAAATCGAGCGGGTGAGTTTCCAGTTCCTGAATTTCGATGAGCATCGGAACCTCCGCCGCCCCCAAACCGATACCGCGCAGGCCGCGGAAGTGCGTACAGAGACGTAAGTCTCGCAGGGAGCAATACTTAAGAATAAAGGCGCAATGTGAGGGTGTCAAGAAATGGCAGGTAGAGGTGCTGGTCCCAGAACTTGACAACCGTTCTGCCGGGGACCCACACTCAAATCAGTGCTTTCTCCGCGGCTCATCTGGATATTGGCAGCCTTCAGCTCGACTTGCGTCGTTCTCGTCTTCCTCCTGCCGGTCGCTTCTGGCCCCTTTTCCGTGACCCATGGACCGGCGACCGCCCTCCGGTCCCAGGCATCGATTCTATTCGTGCTCTTATCAATGGCCGTGCACCGGATTCTGCATGGGCAAACGCTATCTGTGCCGTTGCACTCCGATTCTCGCTCGGCATTGCGCGCTGGAAGATCTCTTCCTCCCGACGTCACATTCTTGCCCGCAGGACTCCGCTGTTAGACCTTGTCCTTTCGCCGCACGCTCCGCAAACCGGGCAGAGCGACTAGGCATCTTGTTCTCGTCGGTATTCGAATCGCGCGCAAAGCAAGGCGGATGGATCATTCATGGCAGATTCGCAACTCTTGTTGAATATTTCTTCACTTCGCAACCAGCTCGTGGCGCTGATCGCGCGCACTACCCCGACCGAACGGCAACGGCTGCTGGCTCTCACTGTCATCAGCGGAGGGCTTTGTGGCCTCACAGCCGTGGCTTTCCACCAGGGGATCGGCAAGGCCGAGACGGTGCTGATCAACCGGGCGATGATGGCCGCGGGCCACAACTGGATCGCCTGGACCATCTTGACGCCTGCGATCGGCGGATTGCTGGTTGGACTCGCTCTTCACTATTGGGTCCCGGGTGCGGTGGGCAGCGGCATTCCCCAAGTCAAGGCCGCCTACGCGTTGCGCGCCGGCTTCGTGCCTATGGGTGACGCGGTGGGCAAGTTCTTTCTCGGAATCCTTCAGGTCGGAACCGGCGCTTCGCTGGGCCGCGAAGGCCCGACCGTTCAGATTTGCGCGGGGATTTCCGGATGGCTGGCGCGCCGGGCATCGCTGTCACGGCAGAACCAGCGGCGCATGGCGTCGGTGGGAGTGGCGGCGGGGATCGCGGCTGCGTTCAATGCGCCAATCGCAGCAGTGACGTTCACGCTGGAAGAAATCATCGGCGATCTGGACCAGACCATGCTTTCTGGAGTGATCGTGGCAGCGGCAATTGCGGCGGCCGTCGAACGCAGTATTCTGGGCAAGCACCCGGTCTTTGACATCCGGCGCTCCTACGACATGGGGCCGGCATCGTCTCTCCTTGGCTACGCGATTCTCGGCGTCCTGGCAGCGGTCGTCTCAGTTGCCTTCACCGACTCACTACTGGGATTGCGGGCATGGTTCAAGCGATTCAGTGTCGTGCCCAAGTGGGTGCATCCGGCGATTGGCGGGGCCATGACGGGCGTGATGGTTGTCATCGGCCTGTGGTGGCTTCGTCTCGATGGGATCAATGGCGGTGGCTATCACACGCTGGCGCTTGCCCTGGCCGGCTCACTACCGCTGAAGGTGCTGATCGGTTTGTGCGTTCTGAAACTGGCATCGACGGTGTGTTCGTACAGCAGTGGCGGTGTGGGCGGCATCTTCGCGCCTGGGCTCTTCATGGGTGGCATGCTCGGAGGCGCGGTGGGCTATCTCGATGTGGCGGTGCTCCACCATTCAACCGACGTCATCGGGGCGTTCGCTCTGGTGGGCATGGGGGCAACGTTCGCGGGAATCATTCGTGCGCCAATCACTTCGGTGCTAATCATTTTTGAGATGACGGGCAGTTACGACCTCATTCTGCCGCTGATGATCGCGAATATGAGCGCCTACGCACTGGCACGGCACTGGCGTCACGCTTCGGTATACGAGGCACTCCTCGCTCAGGACGGCGTTGTGTTGCCCCACGGAAAGCCTGCGTTGGCCGAGGCGGAACAGAAGCCATCCGGCGAGATGCCGCCATAGAAATCCGGCACCTAGGAGCAGAAGCACTAACCACCGAGGCTAGGGGATCACGGAATCGCTTGTCGCAGAACGCGCGACTCACCCAAGCCGCTGCGATGTTATCTTAGACAGGTCGTTTCTGAAGGCCGTCACTTCCCATGTCTGATCCCAACATTCCAGAATCCCAACCTGTCGGCGAACCCGAAGAATCATTCGCGGATGCTCTTTCACAGTTCGAAAAGAGCCAAGCACGAAAGCCGGAAGAGTCGGCCCGCAGCCGCGAGGCCACGGTGATTGCTGTGACTGCGGATTCTGTCCTCTTTGACATCGGATTCAAAAGCGAAGGAATTCTGCCGCTGGCCGCCTTCGCCAAGGATCGCCAACCGCCAAAGCCGGGAGACAAATTCCTTGTAACAGTCAAGGGACGTGACGCCGAAGGCTACTACGAACTGAGCCGGGGCAAAGTCGAGCGGCCGACGGATTGGGATGCGCTGCAGAAAGCATTCGATGAGAAACAGACAATCATCGGTACCGTTACCGGTGTGGTCAAGGGCGGCCTGACGGTCGACATCGGTGTGCGCGCCTTTATGCCGGCGTCACGGACCGGAACGCGTGATGCCGTCGAGATGGAGAAATTGGTCGAGCAAGAGATTCGCTGCCGGATCACGAAACTCGATGTCACCGAGGAAGACGTCGTCGTCGACCGCCGCATCATCGCCGAAGAAGAAGAAAAGGCGGGCAGGGAACGGCGATTTTCCGAGTTGAAGGAAGGCGACACGGTGCGAGGCACCGTCCGCAGCTTGATGGATTACGGGGCATTCGTAGATCTGGGCGGCGTGGATGGACTGCTGCACGTAGCGGAAATCTCGTGGCAGCGGGTCAGCAAACCATCAGACGTGTTGACCGAAGGCGATCAGGTCGAAGCGCGGATTTTGAAGATCGATCCCGAGAAACGGCGGATTTCGCTCAGCATGAAACAACTGCTGGCGCATCCGTGGGACGCCGTTCCGGGCAGATACCATGTCGGCGAACGGGTCCGCGGCCCGATTACTCGCATCGCCGATTTCGGAGCCTTCGTGGAAATCGAACCGGGAATCGAGGGACTGATCCACATCTCGGAAATGTCGTGGGGGAAGCGCGTACGCACACCATCCGACGTGGTCAAGCCCGGCGAAATCGTCGAAACGGTGATCCTCGGGCTCAACACAAGCGAGCGCCGCATCGCTCTCGGACTCAAGCAAGCGCTGGGCGATCCATGGGCCGATGTCGCGAGGAAGTTGGCGCCCGGATCAGTGGTGGAAGGTCCAGTCACCAGCATCGCCAAATTCGGCGCCTTTGTGCAGGTAGCGGAAGGCGTCGAGGGCATGATTCACATCAGCGAATTCACCACCGAGAAACGCATCAATCATCCGCAGGAAGTCGTCAAACTGGGACAGGTCGTGAAAGCCCAGGTGCTTGCGATCGACCTGGAAAAGAGGCTGATGCGGCTGAGTATTAAACAGCTCGTTCCATCGGACCTTGATGAATATATTGCCGAGCACAAGGAAGGTGACGTTGTCACGGGACGTCTGGTTGAGGTCTCAGGCGCGGAAGCCCGTGTGGAACTCGGCGAGGGCGTTCATGCGACATGCCAGATGAGTGCGCCCGCTTCGAGCAAGACAACAACGTCCGATGCGCGAGTGCCTCCAGCCAAAGTCGATCTCTCGTCTTTGGGTTCCATGTTGCAGGCGCGGTGGAAGAGCGGTCCGCCCGCAGCTGCAGCCAAGCCGGAATCTGCGCGGAGCGGGGAAATTCGCAGCTTTCGAATCACGCGGTTGGACAAGGATGCGAAGCGCATTGAGCTGGAATTGGCCTGAGGCCCTTCCAGCGCTCGCACGTTGCATCATTTCTTTTTCTTTTCTTCGGTCTCGGTTGTCGTCTCCGGCTCCCGCAGCGCTGACTTAAAACCGCGGATTCCTTCGCCGATTCCTTTACCGAGTTCCGGCAGCTTCCTGGGACCGAACACTAGCAAAGCAATCCCGAAAATGACCAGCAGGTGCATGGGCTGAAACAATCCTTCCAACATTTCGACCCCTCTCCAGTTTGAGCTTGCGCTCGACGAGCAGTTCTCGTCGAGCCGCGGGAAAAAGGCGCCGCAGCTACTGTTCCCGGCCACGGCGCCCCCATGAGAAAGACCAACGAGCGCTCCTGCAAAGCCAGGCGATCAGGACTGGCGTACGGCCAGGTCTGCTTCGGTCGCCAGTGTCCGCATGAATTTGAAGAACTCTTTCGACTGCCCGATGAAAAGGCCGTCGGCAGTCAGGGCACGGAGAGCGCCCATGGCCGCACCCTTCGTCGCAGTCGGGCGGATGATGGAACATACCGGCAGCTTGCGGTTCAAGAACGCGGTTGGCTCCGGCATGATCAGGTTGGTCTGGAAGTCCTCGCCACCAAACGGGGAAGAATTCAAATCGGGGAAAGTCACCGTGAGCCCGGTTACAGGGTCCATCACGCTCAGCGGGGGAGCATTGCCGGCTTTGTCGGACCAGGTTTGAAAATGGGCAATTTCGGTGCCCCCGATACTCAGGAGAATCCGCAATACTTCCAGGCTCGTGACGCGCTGCGCAAGTTGCGGATACAGGCTGGTTCCACCTTGCTCGATGGTGGCAAAGTGGAAGCCCGCCGTATTCGCGATAGCCTGGGTCAGATCTGAGATGTGGAGCGGTTTCGAGGGGTCGGGCCGCACATCGTCATCAGTTCGAGGAATCGCAGGATGTTGTCCGGTCGCGATACTGGCGATTGCCTCGGGGAAACTATCGCCGAGGTCGGGGTTGCCCGCCCGGCTACGGTAGCGCGTGTACCAGGTTGTGTCGACAGAAAGCTGCATGAGATTGGTGAGGCGGCCGGTCTGCTGCGCGCCGGTTGCCTGGCTGCTGGGCAGGGTGCGGAAGGCATCGAGATTGACCGGTTCGGCCCCTTTCGATTCCAGGTACGCATTGATGAAGACTTCGTGAGTTAATTCGTCTTCAGTGTTGTCGTGAATATATTGCGGCATATCTTCGTCGAGTTGCTCCAGGGCTTCGGTATAAGCCTTGCTGCCGCTGCCGCCGGGGACCTCGCTATCCTGAATCCCGCCAAGTTCGTTGTATTGCTGCCACAGGTCGGTTTCGAGGATCTCGGCGGCCGCCAGAAACCGCAGAATTGCCACGTCGCCGACCGTGATGGTGTCGAGGCGGCTTGACCCTTCAGCAATAGTCGTGAGCAGAGAGCCGGCAGAGACTGCGGCGCCGACAACACCGAGGCCCTTGAGAATCGAGCGGCGCCGCATCCGGTTCGGGAATGGAGATTTCTCTTCCTGCGTGGCTGGCTCAGCGGCCGCAGAAGACACTTCGGCTGCGAGAATTTCGCGTGCCATGTTCACTCCGATCTTTTTCAGATGTGTTTGAAAGTTCGGACTCGGTCCCGCGGGTTCGACTTCCTTGCATGCAGCCTAGACGGATTGAAATTGCCGCGTGTCATCATCGCGTCAAAGGACCGCAAAATTCTCGGTCGTGACTCTGCAGGAACCCACGGGTGTGACAGGCGGAGACCTTACTGACGTCACAGACAAAGGGATGGAAGCGGCGTAACATCTGCGCACCAAGGTTGGAATGTGCCCATTCGGGCGCAACCCCTGCCTTCCAAGGGAGGTTCGTCATGTCCTCCGCCACTTCCATCAAACCTCATCTCTCATTCGATGCGGTCTTCTACTACGTGACCGATATGAGAGAAGCAGTCTCCTTCTATCGCGACACTCTTGGACTGCCGCTGGTCTCGGAAGATTTCGTGGCTCGCTTTGATCTGGACGGTGTTCTGATCGAACTTGTCCCGGTTCCTCCGGGATCCGTCGTGCCGGGCAACGGCAACGCGCGGCTCTGCTTTGCCGTGCGAGACCTGGCTGAGACTCTGGACCAACTTCACGCGCGGGGAGTTAAAACGACCGCGATCAGGATCAAGAGGGGTGGGAAACTGGCCTTCTTCCGCGACCCGGATGGCAACGAACTCAGCTTGTGGGAGTACACACGGCCGGAAGACGCAAGGGAGATTGTAAGATCGGCCGTGCTGCACCGGTAAGACGCCCCTTCACGAACTTGTGTGGTGGACCAGGCCCGGAAACTCTTCCGGGCCTTCATTCTGAAGTAACCAGCAGGAGCCGAAAGCCTTGGGATATACTAAATTCTCGGCGATGGAGTTCGCCGTTTAACCGCCCCAAGGGCTGATAACTCCTACAGAAGTTGCAAACTCTGCAGGAGGACTCCATCGTGAACTATCTCTGGATCGCTGTGGGCGCAATTGCAGGTGCGAGCGCCCGCTACTTCCTCAGCGGTCTCGTCGCTCGCAATGTTTCCGCCACCTTCCCGTACGGCACATTGCTCATTAATGTCACCGGCAGCCTGGTACTGGGCTTCTTTCTCGTGTATTCGACAGAGCGCGCGTTGCTCGATCCGCGGTGGCGATTGCTCGTGGCCGTCGGTTTCTGCGGCTCGTACACCACCTTTTCCAGTTACGCCTTCGAGAGTTTCTCTCTGATGGAGCAGGGGCAGTGGTGGATGATGGCGGTTAACGTGGTGGGCAGCAACCTGCTCTGCCTGGCGGCAGTCTTAGCGGGTGCCGCGTTGGCGAGGGGGTTGTAGAATGGCAACCGCTATGGCAGTACAGGTCACGATCTATCTTACGGAAGGCGATTCCTGGCAGCATCGCCCGCTGCATTTGCAGATCCTGAAGTATCTCCGGGAAGAGAATGTTTTCGGGGCCGTTGCGTTTCACGCTGTGGCCGGGTTTCTGGGGCGGGGCAAAGTCCATACGGCTCACCTCGTCGAAGCAGGGGGAGAACTGCCGGTCGTTCTCGTTTTCGTCGACACGGACGAGCACGTGAGCCGGGTGCTTCCCAAACTCCGCGAGATGGCGGCGCATCGCTTGATTGTGCGCGAGAATGTCGTGATCGAGCAGGGCAGCCTCGACTGAACGCGTTTGAAAGAGCTCGCCGGTTCAGGCTAGAATAAGACTCATCCCAGGGGTTTCTGTTCCCGGCGGATTGCGGTTCTGCCGATCCTGTTGAAGGAATCACTTCGATGTTCGAACTTGCCTAATTCGCTCTCCTGATCCGCTCCGCGGACGATTTCGATTTCAACGTCATCTGGACCATCTACGTGTGTGCCTTCCGCCCATGGAAGCGGCGCACAGAAAGTCTGCTGGTATTCATGGAACCATTGGAAGCGGTTTCGACAATCGACGGTGCTGCCCCTCCTGCCGAACGCAGTCTCCTGAACTCTCTTTGGGAAGCGATCCGCGGCTCGCACCAGGACTACACCACAGGCAGCCTGAACCGCGCGATCTTGCTGCTCGCGGTGCCCATGGTCCTGGAAATGGTGCTGGAGTCTCTCTTTGCCGTGGTCGACGTGTTCTTCGTGGGCCAGTTAGGCGCGAACGCCGTCGCAACAGTAGGGCTCACGGAATCTGTGCTGAGCCTGGTCTTTGCTGTCGGCATCGGCCTCAGCCTGTCGACGACGGCTATGGTCGCGCGCCGCATTGGCGAAAAGGACCCGGAAGGCGGGGCCGTTGCAGGTGTGCAGGCGATCCTCCTGGGGCTGATGACTTCGCTCGCGATCGGCATACCGTGTTTCATTTATGCGCCGGAACTGCTGCGGCTGATGGGGGCTTCGCCCGAAATCGTTGCCACCGGCAGCGGATACGCTCGTATTGCGCTCGGGGGCAGCGGGGCGATCCTCATGCTGTTTCTCAACAACGCGATCTTCCGCGGAGCGGGCGATGCCGCGATCGCCATGCGATTGTTGTGGGTTTCGAACCTCATTAACCTGGTTCTCGATCCCTGCCTGATCTTCGGCCTGGGGCCGTTCCCACGGCTGGGCGTGACTGGCGCGGCGCTCGCGACATTTACGGGCAGAACCATCGGCGTCGGATATCAGTTCTATCGGCTTCTGAGAGGTTCGGAACGGATCCATATCCTCACCCGGCAGGTTCGTGTAAATATCCGCGTCCTTTTGCGTCTGGTGCGAGTGTCCCTGACGGGAATCCTGCAGTTCGCGATTGCCCACACCAGCTGGATCGGTCTAGTCCGGATCGTGAGCATCTTCGGCGCGACCGCGCTGGCGGGATACACGATCGCGATTCGAATCGTCGTATTTGTGATCCTGCCTTCGTGGGGCTTGAGTAACGCTGCAGCAACACTCGTCGGACAGAACCTGGGCGCGAAGAGGCCCGACCGCGCGGAACAGGCCGTGTGGCGCACCGGGTTCTACAACATGTTGTTTCTCGGGTCGGTAGGCGTGTCCTTTATCTTCTTCTCTGTGCCGATTGCCAGGCTGTTCACGCAGGATCCGGCTGTCATTCCGTTGGCGGCGACCTGTCTGCGCATCATCAGCTACGGCAATATCGGCTATGCCTACGGCATGGTCATGCTGCAGGCTTTCAACGGCGCCGGAGATACGGTGACTCCGACCATCGTCAACTTCTTCGGCTTTTGGCTGCTGGAGATTCCGCTGGCCTACTGGCTGGCGATTTCCCGAAACTGGCAATCCAACGGTGTGTTCTGGGCGATTGTGATCGCGGAAGGCTTCATCGCGGCTAGCAGTGCGGTGCTCTTCAAAAGAGGGAAGTGGAAAGGGCAGGAGATCTAAGGGAGCCGCGTTTCCCTGCACCACCGTACCTTGGTCCTTAGTACATCCCGACCTTGGCGGAGGGGCAGTTGGTAACCTGCCCAGCGGCACGTTCCTGGGCGACACTCCAGAGACGAGACTCGGTCACCTTCCCGCATTACCCTACATTTGAGGCGTAGTGGACGATGGCGGTGCTGCCTCGCCGCCACACGAGGAGCCCGATGCCCGCATCCAACGGTCGTACATCACGGCGCAGTTCACGCGTACCTGCCAAAGTTCCGGTCCGCGTCACCAGCCTGGAGCCGAACGGCCAGTTTTCTGAAGTCTGCGAAACGTTAGTCGTGAGCGCGCATGGTTGTGCTCTGCGCTTTCCGATCCGCTTGAGCAGCGGTATTCCGTTGCGCCTGCACAGTGTGGAGGGCCGCGAGGCGGTCGCTTATGTGGTCGCCTGCATGCCCTTGGGGTCAGACGGCCAGAATTGGATGCTCGGTGCCCGCCTGGAACGGCCCGGCAATTTCTGGGGACTGGAGTCGTATCCGGAAGACTGGCGCGTGCTGGAAATGCCCGCCCCGGAAGGTCATGCTCCGGCAAGAAAGTTGGCCCCCGGCCCGGTTGCAGTACAGAAGCCGCAGGCGCGCTCAGCGTCGTCGCAGGCGATCCTCAGCAAGATTGAAGAACAACTTTCGGAAGACCGTTTGCGCAGCATCTTTGCCAGGTACATTCGTCCCTTGCAGGACGAAATGACGGAGGTCCGTGAAAAGTTGTCCCGCGAGGCGCGCCGCAACCGGTTTGAAGTTTCGCTCGGTCACATCCCGCCCGAACTGGAAGAGAAGTTGTGGGAACGTCTGCGGCAGGAGGTCGGCGCGCGAGTTCTGGAACAAACGAAGGAACAATCCGCGGAGGCATTCAGCTCGGCAAAGGCGGCAATTGATCAGAAGGTCGGAGAGGCGTTGGCGGAATTCCGGCACCGGCTCTCCGGCGAACTGCATACCGTTCAACAGCGGGCGCAGGCCCTGTCCCAGGAGCTCACGCTGACCACGCAGCAGCAGGTTCGCGTGGGCGTTCAGCAACTGCAGCGGCAGTCGCAGGAGACCCGGGGGCGGCTGGAAACCTACAGCGAAGAACTGGTGACATCGTTGGAGCGGCGCCTGTCGGATGCTCATGACGCTTACCGCCGCGAGATCGAGCAGGTTCAGGCCGACAGCGCCGCGAAGGCAGCCCAGCTGCAGACCGAAGTGACCGACCTCGGACGAGCCATGGGCGCGCTGAACGAAGCGGTGCGCAGGCTCGAAGCGGAACTAGACGGGCACCTGCAGCGTCTTGCGGAAGAAATTCTTGCCGGTGCGCGCACGCAATTGGAGAGCGCTGTGGCGGAGGCCATCAAAGATCTGCAAACGCAGGCGGGAAATGAGGCCGACAAGCAGGTGGATGAAGTATGCAGTCACCTGCGAACGATTCAGAATCGGATCGAGAAATCCTTCCTCGGTTCGCTGAAGATTCAGGGCGAGGAATCGGCACAGGCTGCAGGCCAGCAGATCGACGAACTGGCACAGCAGTCGGTGGAGCGCTGGCGTCTGGCTCTGGCCAAGGATCTGAACTCCGTTGCGCGCGCCCTGGGCGAACAACTGCGGGAAGAAATCGCGGCAGAGAACGAGCAGAGTCGCGCTGCCAGCGCGGACTAGTCCGTTCGAACCGTGCCCGGCGTGATTTCGCCGGGCACGCCTGTTCGTCCGCTTCATCTCAGTCCAAGCCCTTGCAGCACATTCTCATCCGGCGTAGCCTTCCCCTCTTTCTTGTAAACGACTCCGAAACCGCCGGAGTAGTCCCACATCGTCCAGCCAATGCCGTTGCGCTCAAGAGAAGCCACGACGTCGCGCAACCACGCAGCGCGGTCCTTCGGATCCGAGTGCTCACGGAACACGCCGAACTCGTTGCACACCAGGGGCACGTTGCGACGGCGCGCCCAGTCGGCTGCCTGTTCCATCTCCGCCTCGATGCGGCCGGCGTCCCAATGATCCCGCCCGTAGCGAATGACGCGCAGCCGATCCACTGCTTCCGGCGCGAGAGCCGCAACCTGCTCGGCATTTTCATTCGATGACGGGTAGTGCAGTCCCTTCAGCCATTGCCAGTAATACTCACCCCAGGTCGCGCCCTGATGGGTGAAGATGTGGGGCTCATAGAAGTGGAAATTGTAGATGACATTCGAGTCGTACAGCAACTCCTGAAAGACAAGTTCATCATCACTCGACCATCGCGCCCCGGCGGCAATGATGGTGTGCTGGGGCGCTCCTTCGCGAATCGCGGTGGCCAGTTTCATCTGTACTCCCAGCCAGCGATACCGATCGGTAAACTCGGGTTCATTGAGGATCTCGAAGATGACGCGATCTGGATTCCAGGTCGAGTAATGTTGCGCCACAGCCCGCCAGAAGTCGGCAAACTGCTGAACGAACCCATCCTCGGTGTTCAGGCGCTGCTTGAAGTCACTGTCGGGGTGCATGTCGATCACGACAACCAGTCCACGGTCGAGAATCATTTTCACGGCCGCGTCGAGATAGCCCACATAATCCGCCGGAAGCTTTTGCGGTTGCCGTTCGGTGAACATGGGCTGCGGGTTCACGCTCAGCCGCACGTGATCGAAGCCCATCGACTTGATGAGAGCGATGTCGTCGGCGGTGGTCCAGGTTTCGAAGTGCTCCTTCGTGTAGCCGCGCTTGTCCCAGACCTGCGCGAACCACTCGCTGAGGTTGATGCCACGTTTGAGGTGCTGCGCCCGGGCGAAGACAGGAGAGTCCTTGCTGGCCGGACCCTGCGCAACGGCCGGTGCACTAAATCCGAGAACAACAAGACCAACGAGAGCAAGGCAAGATGACCGCAGTCTGATCATGAAAATGTATCCTCGATTGATTGGTACACTAAGAGACTCCACAGACTAGCTCATGATTCCCTGTCAGCGCCATCTCTTCGATATTCCAGAAGACGTCGCCTACCTGAATTGCGCCTACATGTCCCCGCTGATGAAGTCCGTGGACGAAGCGGGGAGCATGGGACTCGCGCGCAAGATGCATGCGTGGGAGATCACGCCGGATCAGTTCTTCAGTGGCGCCGAGGAATTCCGCACGACTGCGGCACGCATCATCGGCGCTCCCGCGAGCTGCATTGCCATTGTTCCTTCCGCGAGTTATGGCATCGCGACCGCTGCGCGCAATCTGCCTCTAGGCAATGGGCGATCTGTCCTCATGCTGGATGAGCAGTTCCCGTCGAACTACTATCCGTGGCAGCGCCTGGCCGAAGAGCAGGGAGGATCGTTGAAAATTGTTCCCTGGCCCGAGGACAACGACTGGACGAGCGCTGTGTTGCGGCTCCTGACCGATGAAATCGCAATCGCCGCGCTGCCGAATGTACAGTGGACGAGTGGCGGGAAATTGGACTTGGTACGGATCGGAGAAGCGTGCAGGAAGATCGGGGCTGCACTGGCACTCGACCTGACGCAATCGCTGGGGGCGCTGCCGTTCAGCGTAGGGGACGTGCAACCCGACTTTGCGGTTGCCGCGAACTACAAATGGCTGATGGGGCCATACACAACGGGATTTCTCTATGTGGCCCCCCGGTGGCACGAGGGGAAGCCGCTCGAAGAAAACTGGATCCAGCGAGCGAACGCGCGTGACTTCTCCAGCCTGATTCTCTACAGGGAAGGTTACGATGACGGGGCTCGCCGCTTTGACATGGGCGAACGTTCGAACTTCGCCCTCTTGCCCGCTGCCAAGAGAGCCATGGAGCAACTGCTGCAGTGGGGCGTGGGGGACATCTCCGAAACTGTCGGTGCGTTCAACCGGCAACTGGCGGCGTCAGCCGCCCAGTTGGGCTTCCTCTCGCCACCAGAGCATTTGCGCGCGCCTCACTACCTCGCGTTGCGCAGGAAGGAAGGCATACCACCCGCCGTTCCCGATCTCCTGGCGCAGGAGAAGGTCTTCGTCAGCCTTCGCGGCAGTTCCATCCGCGTGACTCCGCATCTCTACAACTCCACTTCCGATATCGAAAGGCTCATGTCCTGTCTCGAACGGATCACTCGCCTCTGAGTCGGGCGTCACCTACCGGCGCGCGGTCGCGTGGTAGATTGAGAGCGCAATTCCTAATCGCATATGTACCGTACAATTTCATCTCTCCTCTTGATCCTGGCGTCCAGTTTGTTCTCGGCCGCCGAAGTAAAACCCAACAGCCTGTTCGCAGATGGCGCCGTGCTGCAGAGTGGGATGGACGTCCCCGTATGGGGAACGGCACATGACGGAGAACAGGTCACCGTCGCCTTCGCCGGCCAACGAGTTACGGCCACGGCTACGCATGGGCGATGGATGGTCCGGCTGAAAGCGATGCAGCCCAGCGCCGCGCCGCAAACCATGACCATCACGGGCGACAACAGGATTGAAATCGCCAACGTGTTGGTCGGCGAGGTCTGGATCGCCAGCGGCCAGTCGAATATGGAGCGCATGCTTGGCCTGGCGGAAGGCCAAAAGCCGATCGACAACTGGGAAGCAGAGGTGGCGGCGGCAAATTATCCCTTGATCCGGCAGTTCCATGTGCGCAATCGCGTGACGACCGAGCCAACCGGGGAGGCGGAAGGCAGCTGGATGGTCTGTTCTTCTGAAACAGCGCCTCAATTTTCGGCGGTTGGATTCTTCTTTGCCCGTGACCTGTATAAGGCTCTGAACGTCCCCGTTGGCATTTTGTTTACGGCGTGGGGTGGAACCGAGGCGGAAGCATGGACCAGCGCGGACTCGTTGACGCAGATCCCGGGCCAGCAGATATCCGTCGATCTGGTGAGATTCGCCTCAGAAAACCCTGCGGAGGCCTTACGGCAATATGCCAGGGAGGCCGAACGGTGGTATCGGAACTACGATGCGGGCTCGCAAGGCGCGATCTGGAGCATGCCAGCGCTCGATACCAGCGCTTGGAAGGCGATGCAACTCCCCTCACTCTGGGAGAAGGCGGGATTGCCCAGTTTCGACGGCGTCGTGTGGCTTCGCAGAGAGGTCGAGTTGCCCGAATCATGGGCCGGGAAGGAAGTGGTGCTCCACCTGGGCCCGATCGACGACAACGACACCACCTGGATCAACGGTGTGCAAGTCGGAGCTACCCAGAGTTGGAACGCGCCCCGCGACTACAAAGTACCGGCGGGTATCCTGAAAGCGGGCCGCAATGTCATTGCGGTGCGCGTGCTCGATACGGGCGGTGGCGGCGGCATCTATGGCAAGCCCGATGCCCTCAGGATCGACGGACCTGCCGGCGTCAGTCCCGCGTCAATTCCTTTGAGCGGCGCGTGGCTGTACCGCATTGGCGGCTCTCTGGATGTCGCTCCCGTCTTTCCCGGAAAGCCCGATCCCGACAACCCACACCAGGCGACCGTTTTGTTCAATGGCATGGTTTCGCCTTTGGTGCCATATGCCATTCGTGGCGTGATCTGGTATCAGGGCGAAGCCAACAGCGGCCACGGCAAACAGTATCGCGAACTGTTTCCGCTGCTCATCAGCGATTGGCGCATGCACTGGGGCGAGGGCGACTTCCCGTTTCTCTTCGTTCAGATCGCACCGCACATCGACATGACTCCCGAGGTTCGAGAGGCGCAGTTCCTCACGCTCTCGAAGTCTCCCGCGACCGCGATGGCAGTCATCACGGATGCGGGTGATGCCGATGATATTCACCCTTCGCACAAGCCCGTGGTGGGTGCGCGCCTGGCTCTGGCGGCGCAGGCACTCGCGTATGGCAAGAAGATCGAGTACTCTGGACCACTTTTCAGCAGCGTGAAATTCAGGGAAAGCGATGCGGTGCTTGAATTCACTCATACCGGCAGCGGCCTGGTAGCGCAAGGTGGAGAACTACGTGGGTTCACCATCGCGGGTGCCGACAAGAATTTCGTTGCCGCAAAAGCGGAGATCAAAGGCCGGACCGTCGTGGTGCACAGTGATCAGGTGGCGGCTCCAATCGCGGTCCGGTACGGCTGGGCGAACGTGCCCGATGTGAATCTGTTCAACCACGAGGGCCTTCCCGCCTCGCCATTTCGCACAGACGTGGACTAGCCTCATGACAGACGCGCGCCGCGTGCTTTTTCTCTGTACCGGAAACTCCTGCCGTAGCCAGATGGCAGAGGGCTGGCTGCGCCACCTCGCGGGCGAGCGGGTCGATGTCTGCAGTGCGGGCACGCAGCCCGCCGGCCTGAATTCGATGGCGGTCGCCGTCATGCAGGAGGCGGGCGTCGATATCTCCGCACATCGCTCCAAGCATCTGGGCGAGTTGGTCAATCAAGACTTTCTGTTTGTGATCACTGTCTGCGATGCTGCCCGTGAGGCCTGTCCCGTCTTCCCAGGGGCTCTTTACCAGCTGCATTGGAGTTTCGAAGATCCGGCGGCAGCGGCTGGACCCGAAGCGGAGCGACGGGCTGTTTTCCGGCGGGTCCGGGATGAGATCAGGGAGCGCGTCGCGGAGTTCGCCGCCCGGGAGGGATTCCTACCGCGTTAGATCGCCGCATGATAATCCGGCAGGCAGCTGCAATCTACTTCAGTTTGCTGGCGCGCTGCTGTGCCAGTTGCGCGGCATCGGTGGCAGGATTCTCTTTCTGAATCTGGTCGTAGACGCGCTTGGCCTCATCCGGCTTCTGTTGGCTTTCATACAGCTGAGCGAGTTGCAACTGCGCAGTTACCTTGCTCACCGCAGCCGTTGGTTTGTCGATCAGCAGCTTATAAATATCGACCGCCTGGGCCCCCTTGTTCTCGGAGAGGTACAGGGATGCCAGCGCCAGTTTCGCCAGCGCTGCCAGGTCCTTGTTGGAGGAACCAGCAACTTCCTGGAGGTTGCGTTCAGCGGCGGCGTTGTCGCCCAGTTGAGATGAGGTCAGTCCTACGAAATAGCGGGCTACGTCTGACGTCCGTGTGTGCGGATACTGGTCCACGATGGCTTGGAATTTCTTCCGCGCTTCCGTGGCGCGCTCTTGTGCGGACGCATAACTTGGAATTGCGGGATCTGCGGGAGTGCCGGCAGGACGGATGGGTTGGTCGAGTAACCGAGTGGCGGCTCCCAGGTCCGAACTTGCCTTTTCGTCCTGCGTGCCGATGTAGTACCACCCGCCGAATCCGGCGAGGGCCGCCACAGCGACAACGATAGCCGCGACCACAAGCTTGGATTTGTGCTCGACGGTCCAGTCCACAGTCTTCTCTGCCGCCTGGAGCGTGGCCTTGCTAAAACGGTCTTCTTTCAGTTGATGCCGGGTTTCTGCGCGCACGGATTCCTTCTTTGTCTATGGATGGGCTGGCAAACTTTTAGTCTAGCAGGGCGGTTTTGCGAGCGTCAAAAGGGATCAGAGATTGGCAGTGGCGCTTGATTTGCGCTCCCGCCACCACCGTCGTACGGCAACCATCGCCCAGATACCTTCCACCAGACCGAACGGCCAGGCGCCCTGCAGGAATCCATAGATCGATCCCAGTGCGCACGATCCGGCAAAGCCAAGAATGAACCAGGAACTCCGCTTCTCCAGCGCGTAGGTGACGAGCATCGCCGTCACCGCGAAAAGACCAAACGCGGTTAGCAGACTCATGCAGCAAAACTCGAACCCATACTACGAGTTTACTGTGGATTGTTGGAATCCGTCGTGGCAGGACTCGGAGCGGGCTGCGCGCGGCGCCCGTGATGCCTGCCGCCGCCCTGTGGTCTCTCGGGGCCGAGTAGTTTCTTCTGCTCGTCGGTCAGAATGGTGTCCATTTGCGCGCGGGACGAGCGGTGGATCTCCTTCATCTTTCTGTGTTTTTGCTGCTGGGTCAGGGTGGTGTCAGCCTCCGCCGATTGCATCTGTTTCTGTTCGTCCTGCAGGATCGGCCGCAGTTTCTGCTGCTGGTCGTCGGTGAGGTTGAGGAGCTTGGTCAACCGTCTTAGCCGATGTTCGGCATAGTCTCCGCTTGTCCCACGACGTTTGGGCGCTGGGGCTGACTCCGATTGGGTCGATTCCTGAGCGAACACGCACGTACCGAACAGCAATGCAGCTGCCAGCAATTGGCTGAGCTTCAACATAGTCATTCTCCTGCCAGGGAACATTTCGAGATCCGAGTCTATAGGAACCCTCTTGGAAGGAAAAAGTTGCCAGGGACTCTCGTTCGCAGGGCCATCAAGCCTGCCGAATGGCATGACGCCGAAGCGAGAGTTGAACATCTGCCTTATCTCGTTGGCGAGAATGTCATAAGACCACGGTCGCGTGAATCAAGACTTGAAAATTGGGAAACGGGAATGGCATGTTCTGTGAGGGACCCGACTTTGTACTCGATTACGGCGCTGAAACAGAAACCGCCGCGCGGCGCGGCGGTTCCATGAAATCTCACGAAAAAGTCTAGCGAGCGGCCTCCAACTGTCCCTTCTCAGCCTTTTCCTGACAGTCGATACAGTGCCGGGCCCAGGGGACGGCTTCGAGCCGCTTGGCATTGATCTCTTTGCCACAGGAGACGCACTCGCCGAAGCTGCCCTCACGAATGCGGGCCAGAGCGCCGTCGACCATGTTGAGCAATTGCCGATCATTGTTGCTCTGGCTAAAGAGGAACTCTTTGTTGTAGGAACTGGCAGCTCGATCGGCGATATCCTGCGTAGCCTCCTCATCGGCACTACGGCCATCTTGCTGATTGCGGTTCACCATGTTCCGCAAGTCTTTCTGCCGGGTTTCCAGTTTCTTTTTGAAGTACTCTAACTTCTTCTTGTCCATGATAGCTGCCGCTCTGAAGCGCACGGCGCGTCCGCAGAGCCCCTTTTTCTCGTCAAGCCAAACGAATATGGTAAGCGCCGGAGGGAAAAAGCGTCAACTGGAGGAAAGTCAAAATCCAGGATCGCCGAAGGGAAAAAATATCCAGGGTGCGGGCGTTGCTTTCCGCAATCCTGGATTCTGCAATCTGCAATCGGTTCTCACGTTTGGAATCTGCCTTCCCATCGGACTTACTGCCGCGGCAAGGGATCGGCCATCGCTGCCAGCCCGTAGCCCATGACCGCCATGGCGGCCGCGTTTTCGCGGAGCTCTTGCGGATCCACTTTGTCCAGCGTATCGGCAGCTGTGTGATGGTAGTCGAAGTATTTCCGCGCATCCTGCATGATGCCAATGCCGGGAACGCCGACCTCCACCAGCGGCTCGATGTCTGACCCAGGGCTAACGCTCGTAGGACGAAGAACCGTGGCGCCCACCGGTTGCAGGGTGTCAATCACGGGACGCAGTGCACTCACTGCCGCAGGGGACAGCTTGACGGAGAACCCCAGCGGGTGCCCGGCGCCGGCGTCGCTTTCGACGGCAGCGACGTGGTCGGGCAACTCCGCGGCATGTGCCTTCGCATAGGCATCGTGTCCACCGCCGCCGTTCTCCTCGTCCATCCACGCGATGACCCGCAAGGTGCGGCGAGGATGAAGATGTAACCGCACCAGCAGTTCCGCCGCAGACATCGAGACAGCAACGCCGGCACCGTCGTCGATCGCCCCACGACCCAGATCCCATGAATCCAGGTGACCCGAGACGACGACGATCTGCTCCGGATGCTCGCTTCCCTTAAGGTCGGCCACCACGTTGTAGCCGGTGACTTCGGCCAGGTTCTGCGGCGTCAATGTGAGATGCATGCGCACGCGGCCCTGGCCGGCGAGATGTTCGATGAGATCTGCGTCTTCGGACGCAAGGGCTGCGGCAGGAACCGGAGCCGAGTAACTGAACCCGGTGTGCGGCAGCCGGTAGTCTGCGTTGCCAACCGACCGGATCAGGGCCGCTGCGCCGCCCAACTCTGCCACAGCTCTTCCCCCCCGGCCGCGATAGACGACAGCATCGCCATAGGCGTCAAAAGCAAACCCAGCGGCGGCCTTCTTTCTGTCGTACTGGACGTTGAAAAGGACGATCTTTCCCGTAACCTTGCTCCTGCCCAGAGAAGTGAGTTCATCGAAGCTATGGACGACGATGACATCTGCCGTGATACCGTCGGCTGGCGTGGCTGAACTTCCGCTTAGCGTGGTCAGCACGATCCTCTGTTTGATCTGCAGGGCCTGCCCGGGGAATTCCACTAGTTCGGCTCGCTCTTCTCCCCGGACCCAGTGGGAAACCTGCGCCGGCTCAAGGTGTACGTCGAGCCCGAGCTTGCGCATCTCATTCGCAACGTATTCAGCGGCCGCCTCCGCCTGGGGCGAGCCGGCTGGCCGCGGCCCGATATTCTCCGTCAGGTGAGCCAACTGCTGCCAGGCATAGTCGCTGGCGAGTGCGGCGTCGCGTACTATCTGTAACTGCTCCTGAAGTTCTTTCGGGAAAGCAGACGCTGATGACGGCTTCTGCCCACGACCCGTAACTGGGGAGACGAGCAATACAACAAGTGTCCAGACTATTTTTTTCACGTTGGATTTCATTTCGTAAGCAGGAGTCGACTCACGGCCTGTGAGGCGAAACGCTGAGTGTATCGAAGCCGAGCCAACAAAAAAAGCGGCCCCTCTCGGGGCCACCCTTTTCAAAGAGGCAATGTGGCAGGAGTCAGAGAAGATTTACGAGGTGCCGTTTGGGGGACATCCAGCAACGGCAACGAGAGATGTCGAGAACTTTGACAGTGAAGTGTTTCAAACGGTTGCGGCCTCTTCGCTTAGCCCAAAATGTGCACTTGCGGAACCAAAATGGTACACGGAGATCGCTGGTTCAAGCATAGTTATTAACTACAAGAAAATAGGATAGTTAATATCAAGTTCGCCGGCTCTCTGCGGTCAACCGAGTGCCTCCATGATATGACCCAGATGCACAATCCTGCACTTTGGCTGCAGCCGTGCTTCCGCTCAGAAAGCGAAGGCCCCCAAAGATTTTGGGGGCCCGTTCCAATACGTGGAATCTTCTGGCTGTGGGCCGGCTAGTTGTGACCAGCCACGGTGCGAAGCTTCTCCGGCAGGAAGTGGTAAGGCGGCCACGGGCCGGTCACGACCAACTCACAATTCTTGAGCTGCTTGGCGGCTGTATTGTAGCGGTTCTGATATTTCTCGATGGATTTCGTATCAATCAGGTGGGCGATGTCAAGCAGCATGCCGTCGGCGTCGACTTTCTTGCAGCTGACCTCTTCCTCAAGCGGGTTAAACAGCTTGTGCACCTGGACGGAAAGGGCTCTCGCTTTGGTCTGGCGCTCCCGTTCGCGCGAGGCCTTCTCGCGCAATTTGGCCAGATATTCGCGGCCCACGGTATCGGGCAGTTCGATTTCTTCCATGGCGGCGCGAAGCGAACCATCCCTGACCACCAACTTGATACGCATCTCTGCCTTGCCACGAAGCTTGGCGACGCTCTCACAGAAGGTACGACGATTGGCACGTACAGCCTGACGGATCGCTTCCTCGCTGTCGAAGATGGTGCCGAACCGGAAGGGCAAGACGGTCGCGGCGCGGAAACTGACGCTGACTACCCGGGCATGTTCCAAGACGGATTTCTCGTCCAACTTCCCCGTCGCGCGGTCAAATTCGCTGACGATGACTGCGAACTCCCCGCTCGGGTAACTCATGACCGGGGCACCACCAACTCCCGTGATTCCTTCTAGAACGTAAGGACGACGGGCGCGAACACCGTTTGGAAGGGTCTGGTGTTCCGTGAGGCAGTACGCGTACCACGCCATGCATTCTCTCCGAATCGCACCGGGGCTTGCCGCCACCCCTTTAGATTTGTTCAAAGCTGGGCTTCGCTATGTTCCTACCTGGAAGATAAGGTGATGGTTACGACGAGAATGAACGCCGGAAGCTGCGTCCAAACGGAATCTTATTCGAGACGGGCCGTTTTTGCAACCTTTGTTGCGCCGCACGCATCGCTGGCAGTCTCAAACTGCGATTACTTGCCGCTATTTTCTCGCGATTTTCGTGCCGCCGCTCGCTCTTGCAGCGCAATGGTCACCGCCCGGAGCATGTCGTCGGCGGGTGCGGGTTTTCCGGTCCAGATCTCAAACTGGCGTGCCGCCTGGTGAACAAACATCTCAACTCCTGGTATGACCGCGAGTCCCATTGCGCGCGCCTGGCGCAGGAGCGGAGTTTCCACCGGGTCGTACACCATGTCGAAGACTACCCGCGCCTTGATCTCATTCTCTTTGAGTGGCGAATCTGTGCCGTTCATGCCGACGGGCGTGGCGTTGATGATCCCATCGAACGACAGCTTGCGGAGATCGGGCCGTTTGACCATCCGTGCTTTCGCCTGCCGGGCCAGCTTTTGTGCGGAAGCTTGGCTGCGATTGAGAATCCAGACTTCGGCGCCACGCTCCTTGAGCCCGAACACCGCCGCTCGGGCTGCTCCCCCGGCGCCAATCACCAGCACCTTGGCGCCGTCGATCGTAATCCGCTGTTCCAGCGGACGAATCACCCCTGCCGTGTCCGTATTGAAACCGTAAAGCTTGCCGTCCTGACCACGGACCACCGTATTGCAGGCGCCGATTTTCGCCGTGTGCGCGTCCGTGTTATCGAGATACTCGACGATCGCCTGCTTGTACGGCATCGTAATGCTGAGCCCGTGCAGGGGAATCTCGCGCACACAGTGCAACAGATCCTTGAGTGTCTTCGCGTGCAGGGCGAGGTACACTCCATTCACGTTCTCGCGCCGCAGCGCCGTGTTCATGATCACGGGCGAGAGCGAGTGTCCAATCGGATCTCCAGCAACACCATAGACGCGGGTGGCGGCGTCGACTTGCTCGATGCGATAGATACTCCGCAATTGTTGAGCGCTGACTTGCCCGGGGGCCGTCTTTTGGTCGGCGCTTACCGCGCCAAACGTAAACATGCTCCCAGCCCGTACTCCGAGCACGCGGCTGATAATACCTTGCTCACCCATGCACAGTCCGACCAGCGCATGCTTGTCGCTCTGAGCCTGCAGGAACTTCATCATCGTTACGTTGTCGGAGAGCGTGGTGGCGGTCGTGACGATCTTGTAGATGTCCGCAGAAATCGGCAACATCTTTTCCAGGGTGCGTTCCGGGTTCCGCGTGGCACGAAAATCGTGAGATGACAGGATCAGGGCCGTGCGCCCGCGCAAGCGAGCAACCGCCTCCGCTTTGCATCGGATCGCGCTCTCCAGTTCCAGGTCCACCAGCTGGCAACCTGCCGCCGCCGCCTTGGCCAGGATTTCCAATTGGGCAGCCAGCGAGCCCTTGAAATTGCCTCCATTCCCGGCTCGCCGACAGGTGGCGATTGCGGTGACATATTGGTGCGTCTCAAGGAAACGGCGAATCTTGGGAAACGCCGAGGCAGGCTGCTTCAGATAGTCCAAGCGAAACTCCAGGAAGGGGTTATCGCGCGCCATGGCCTCAGCTGTGTCGAGCATGTCATCGGCGGAATTGCCTGCCAGAGCAAGGCAGACTTTGGGCAGGCGTAAGGGTAGAAAGCGTGGCGTAATGTTCGATGGAAGAGCCACGGAGATGAACGTGGGACGGCGCGATATTACAGGGCCGTAAGCGCAGATGCAACAATGGATTAACAATCCAGGTCGCGAGACACTTTGGGCGGCAATGCGGCTGACACCCTCGTAACCTTGACCCACCCCCCTCCCCTTGTTACCTTCCGGCTGTAACCCTTGTCCCGTGAGAGAGATGGGTGGGGCCAGCCTGCAGTTTGGCGGTTCCGACCCGGAGGTAACATGAAGAAAACAGGATTGTTAATGCTGTTGCTGGTGGCTTCGCTCGCTGCCCAACAGACTTCGTCGGATGGAGCAGCACCAGTCAATATCTCGGCCAACATGCCGATGGTGCGATACCAGACGCCAACGTCGGCTGACCTCTATTGCGCAGGCTTCATCGCCAAGGATCGTGTGCCTGACGCCAACTACGTCAACGGTGGCCTGCAGACTCCGAATTCCACCAAGTTCACCAACGCTGAAATCGTCTATTTGTCGGGAACCGGCTATCAGCAGGGACAGGAGTACACGATCGTCCGCGAACTTCGCGACGTCAACGAGTACGAGCTCTTTCCGGGGCAGCGCAAGGCAGTTGCTGACGCTGGCCACCCCTACGCGGAAGTTGGGCGCGTGCGCGTGCTCGATACACGAAGCCACAGCGCGGTGGCACAGGTTGAATTCAGCTGTGATCCGATCAACCCCGGCGACGTTGCGGTCCCATTCGCTGAAAAGCAACCGATCGCGTTCCATGCTCCGGCCCCGTTCGATCGCTTTGCTCCCTCAAACGGCAAGCTCAGCGGGCGGATCCTGATGTCCAAGGACTTCGACGGAACCCTTGGCACGGGCGCCAAGGTTTACATGAACGTTGGTTCCAATCAGGGCGTGAAGGCCGGCGACTACTTCCGCGCCGTCCGTCCTTACAACCTGGATTTACGCGATCCGGTCGATTCCATTTCATTCAAGGCATCCACCGCCGAAGACACGCAGAAGCGCATGCCGACGTTTGAAGCCAAGATGCTGACGCGAAGCAATGGGCCGAACATTCGCGTGGGGGATCTGCCGCGTCGCGCGGTTGGTGAAGTCGTGATTCTCAGCGTGACTCCCACCACCTCAACCGGAATGATCGTGTTCGCTCTGGAAGATGTCCACGCCGGCGATCAAATACAACTCGACGAGCAGCAATAATCGAGAAGGCAAGTTCAAGTCTGAATCGGGGGAGAGAGATCTCCCCCGATTGCTTTTTGGGCCATCGATGGGTTCCCTGACAGCCGGCTCCCGTCCATTTGTTGCCGGCGGTCAGACGTCTTTATCGCCGAACACTTCTGCGGTGAAAGCCTCAAGAGTAGCTCCCTTGCCCCAGGCGTCGGCTGGAAGTCCGGCTTTCCGGCACGTCTGAGAGAGAAACGTCTCGCGGTCCCAGCCGTACTCGACTGGAACCTGCGGCAAGAGCAAGCCACGCTGGCACGAGAGCGAAACCACCAGACCGTGCCGTCCGACTTCAACCTCTTCAGGTCGGATGGGGAGTAAACGCGAAAGTATGCTCAGGGAGATCTCCAGTTGCGGCGCCTCGGCTTCGCTCACCGGATAAAAACGCGAATCTTCGAAGGCGGCTGCACGAGCGGTTTCCGCTACCGCTCGAAACAGCGGCGCCACTGGCGCGGCGTAGCCCACGCAGCCTCTGAGATCGCCCTCAAGATAGAGCGTGGTAAACACGCCTCTGGGCTCCGCCAGGTGCGAGGAGGGAGCGACTCCGGGGATTTCCTGATCGGCAAAGGCTGACAAGATCGATTCGTGCGCGATACGGAGCAGAGTTCGTCGCTCGTCAGGAGAGTATTCAGAAGAGATGCGACCTTCGCTGTCGGTCACATTTTCAGACAATCTGGACATCGCGCTTCCTCCGCCGGGAGAGCACGAAAGCCCTGCGCCGGCGCCGCTCCGACTGCCGGTCGATCCGCGACCAGAACGCGATGAAGTAGTCGAGCGCCGAAACCAGTGACAGCACGACCATGAACCAGATCGCAACCCATGCGATCCAGTACACGGGGAAAATGTAGAAGCTGTAGACAGGCCATTCGTGCCAGCGGTGCGCCAGAATCACCGCGACCACCGAAATGATCTGCACCAGCATCTTGAACTTGCCCAGATCGCTGGCCTCGATCGTGAAGCCTTCGGAGGCGGCGATGGAGCGGAGGCCGCTGACCAGAAACTCGCGGCCGATGATGACCACCGCCATCCAGGCCGGAACCAGGGCAGGATTGAACTGTACCAAGGTGACGAATGCCGCCGCGATCAGCAACTTATCGGCCAGGGGATCGAGCAACATGCCCATCGTGGTGATTTGCCCGCGCTTGCGCGCCAGATAACCATCGATCCCGTCAGTGATCGAAGCCAGAATGAAGACCGCAGAGGCCAGAATCTCCTTCTCGCCGCGCTCACTCGAAAAGCGCGAACTCGACAGAATCCAGATGAGCAGGGGGATACTGGCGATGCGGGTCATCGTGATGTAATTCGGCAGGTTCACGCGATCCAAGGCGACTGCGTCACTTCGCGCCAAAGTGATTATCCTCCAGCGCGAAGGGGAAGGCAACGGACGACAGTGTTCGGCTCGTCCTCAACTCTCAGCACACCCGCGATCTTTACCGGGTTCACCGAGAGCCGAGAACGCCGGACGAGTCTTTACGAAGCCTTTGCCTGTGTGAAGCTTTGCAGCAGGCCTCCCACCATGTCCATTACGCTGCTGTGATCGCCAACCTCGCCATTGGGAGTGAGCTTGTCGACGATCGTTGGCAACAGTTGAGCAACCGAGGATCCAGCCAAGTCCGGGGAAATACCGGCGGAAGCCGCCAGTTGCTTTACTGTGTCACTGCCGAGTACCTGGTGAATCTGATCAGCCGAGATGGGGAGGTTTTGCCCTGTGCTTACCCATGAAGAGACGACGCCGCCCAGCCCCTTGTCGTGAAACGATTGCACCAGACCCTGTAAGCCTCCGGGTTGGTTCTGAATCATCTGCAGGATGTTCGTCGCCAGCGGATTGGAACTGTTGCCCAGCAGGCTGGTGACGGCCTGGCTTTCGAGATTGTCAAGGAAGCTCATGGTCCCTCCTGTGGAATTGAGACGACAATTTGTCCGCGGAAATCGCAAAGCGCGCAGAGACGATTTGCAGGAGTTCTTCTCGGCACGTTCGCGATCTCCGGGACGAACCCATTACTTCTGCTTTGCGATGATCAGGCCTTTGATCTTGTTATAAGTGGCCTGCGGAATGATCTTCTTCTGGACCAAGTCCGTCTTCTTGGCATAGGGGCGGCCATCGATGATCTTCTGCGAATACTTCTCTCCGATACCAGGGAGCGCGTCCAGCTGCTCTTTCGTGGCCGAATTGATATCGAGCAGGTCAGCTTTGGCGGCGGCTGCGGCCGGTGTTTTGGCTTTCGCCGTCTTATCTCCCGCCAGCGCCATGCCGCTGATGAGGCTCACTGCGAACAAGGCTGCGAGGAATTTTGCGATTAGGCTCTTATGCATCGTGTTTCTCTCCTTAATCTTTCTGGGATTCTTTGTAACCCGCCGCCTTGGCTTCGGCTTCGGTCATGAACTTGCCGTTCTTCGTTTTGCCGTACCAGCGTCCACTCTTGTGGTAGATGCCGCTATCGAGGTTGACCCACACTTTGCCGCTGGCCTGTGCGGCGGCGATTTCGGGGCTGGAAGCCGGGGGGGCAGCCTGCGCCTTGGCTTTCTTGGGAGCCGTCGCAGAAGTGGCAGGAGCGGGTTCGGTCGAACTCGCGCTCGGCGTAGCTGCAGGTGAGGGTGGCGGTGCGCTGGCCGGCGCGGCGGCTGGCTCAGCAGATTTTTTGCTGCGAGTCTTTTTCGGCGCTGCCGGAGCTTCTGCGGGTGCACTCTCAGTCGCGGCGGTTGTCTCTTCGCCTTTCTTCTTCCCGCTCTTCTTCTTGCTTCTGGCTTCAGACGGAGCGGAGGTGTCCGCGGCCGCAGTCTCCGTAGTGCTGTCGGCTTTCTTTTTACTCTTCCTCGATTTCTTCACCGGTTCGCTTGGGGATGAATCCGATGCGCTCGGGCTTTTCGCCGGTTCGGCGGCGGCCTTCTTGCTGCTCTTCTTCGTCTTTTTGGGCGACTCTGCCGCTTCGGTGGAAGTTGCAGCCGCATCATCCTTCTTTGCCTTCTTGGATTTCTTTGACGACTTGGAGGCAGAGGCGGTATCGGCAGCCGCGGACTTATCGTTCGCTGCAGCGGTGTCGTCCTTCTTGGTCTTCTTGGATTTCTTCGATGACTTGGTAGAAGCAGTATCGCTGGCGGCGGACTTATCGTCGGCGGCAGACTTTGCCTTCTTGGACTTCTTCGATTTCTTGGCGGTGTCTGAAGTGGAAGTCTCGCTGGAACCAGCCTGAGCCTTGATGAGCGCGGGCGACACGACTGCCGCGATCACCAGGCACAGACACAGTACCCAGGGTGAAAGCCGGATGCGTTTCATTGTTTCCTCGCGTGAGAGGCGTCTGCCTCCGTCTTGTGAAATGACTGCTGCGCTTCTTAGTAATTGATTTGAAATGGTTGCTGGAGCGGGAAGAATAATGCCACCCGCCGGGAAGCGGGTCAACAACGAAAGGGCCTGCGCAGGCTGGCCCTGCAGCTCCCTTCGATCAAGCGTAGATGCCGCGCTGGCGGATCGTGTACGCAACCCGGTCGATCGCCAGCATGTAAGCGGCGATACGGTTGTTCACGCTGTGTGTTTCCGAGTAACGAACGACATCCTCGAATGCCGTTTTCATGATGTGCTCGAGGTGCTCGTTGACAACCGATTCTTTCCAGAAATAGCCCTGGCGATCCTGCACCCATTCGAAGTAGGAGGTTGTTACGCCACCGGCGTTCGCCAGGATGTCGGGAATGACGAAGACCTTCTTGTCCGCCAGGATCTCGTCGGCCGCGGCGGTCGTGGGGCCGTTCGCCCCTTCCGCGAGAATCTTGCATTTCACGCGCTCGGCATTCTGGCTGGTGATCTGATTCTCGGTGGCGGCAGGGATCAGAATCTCGCACTCCACCAGCATCAACTCGGCGGGGTCGTATTTTTCTGCTCCCGGGAAGCCGTGGATGGTGCCGTTGCGCTGCCGGAACTCCCACAAGGCTTCCACGTCGATTCCATTCTTGTTGTAGAGGCCGCCGCCGACTTCCACAATGCCGATGATCTTGTATCCGCCTTCCGCCATCAGGCGCGCTGCATTCGACCCGACATTGCCGAAACCCTGCACGATCACCCGGGAGTTCTCGCGCGTGAGGTGCAGCTTCTTGATGGCCTCGTCGCAGACGATCATGACGCCGCGTCCGGTCGCTTCCCGCCGTCCGCGCGAGCCGCCGATGTTGATGGGCTTGCCGGTCACGACCGCGGTCACCGTCTGCCGCATGTGCATGGAATAGGTGTCCATCATCCATGCCATGATCTGCTCATTGGTGTTGACGTCGGGAGCGGGCACGTCTTTTTCGGGTCCGATGAACTCAAAAAGTTCTGCCGTGTAGCGGCGCGTCATGCGCTCCAGTTCGCCCATTGACATCTTGTGTGGATCGCAGATGATGCCGCCTTTGGCGCCGCCGAACGGAATGTTGACCACGGCGCACTTCCAGGTCATCCAGCTGGCGAGAGCGCGGACTTCGTCGAGATTGACGTCGGGTGCGTAGCGGATGCCGCCTTTTGCCGGACCCCGTGCAATGGAGTGCTGGACGCGGAAACCGGTGAACACTTCCAGATGCCCGTCATCCATCTGTACGGGGATGTGAACGATGATTTCGCGGCTGGGACTGCGAAGAACCTTCCAGAGACCTTCGTCGAGATTGAGTTTGTGGGCCGCAAGATCAAAGCGCGCAGCTTGTGCTTCCCACGGATTTGTTTCCTGTTCGAGGTCAACGGCCTTCACGACGGTCATGGCGGTCTCCGACAAAGTCACAGTACCAAACGGTATTCCCGGATTTCGGGCAAACTCTCAAAGTATAGTGAGCCCTGGAAAGGGAGGCAAGCGCGGGGCTTTACTGGTCATGCCCCCGGGGCATCACCCTCTTTATTCCCTATAATGAAATCTCTGGAAGAGACATGATCAGGCCCGACTTTAAAGAGTTTTCCCGCCTTTCGCGCGACGCCACGCTGGTGCCGGTCGCGAAATCGATTTCCGCCGATCTGCTGACGCCGGTCACGGCTTTTCTCGCCATCGCGGAAGACGAGCCGGATGCATTCCTGCTGGAGTCGGTCGAGGGTGGGGAGAAGATTGGACGTTACACGTTTCTCGGTGTGCGGCCGTTCCTGCGACTGGAGTCGCACGGCGCGGAGATCAGGATCGAGCGCGGACGCAAGATCGAGCGGCGATCCGGAAGCGTCTTCCAGGTGATGAAGGAACTCTTGCGCGCGCACCTTCCCGCCGCGATCGAAGGCATGCCTCCATTCACTGCCGGTGCTGTCGGCTATTGCGCCTATGACATCGTGCGGCAGCTTGAGAACATCGGCAACACTGCGAAGGATGACCTCGACGTCCCGGACTGCATCCTGATGTTCTTCGACCGCGTGCTCGCTTTTGACCACCTGCATCATCAGATTCACATCGTCGCTTCCGCGGATGTGACGCATGAATCTCCGCAGCGGGCCTATCAACGTTCGCTGGCGGAGATCGCTCGGATCGAGAGAAAACTGGCGGCCGGATGGAGGGCCTCCAACTGGCGCAAACCGGCGAAGAAAACGGAAATGGCGGTTCGACCGCAATCGCGGAAACAGGACCATATGGAGCGCGTGCGCCGCGCCAAAGAGTACATTGCCGCCGGAGACGCGTTTCAGGTTGTGCTTTCCCAACGTTGGGACTTCGAGCCGGGAGTTGCGCCGTTCGACCTCTACCGCGCCTTGCGCACGGTCAATCCGTCGCCTTACATGTTCTTTCTGCGTTTCCGTGATCGCAAAAAAGCCCCGACCGGCGGCATGCACGTGCTGGGATCATCGCCCGAGATGCTGGTGCGAATCACCGCCCGGAAGCTCGAATACCGGCCTATCGCGGGGACGCATCCGCGGGGACGCGACGAGAACGAAGATGCCGTCCTTGAAAGGAAGATGCGCGATGACGAAAAAGAACGGGCGGAGCACATCATGCTGGTTGACCTCGGGCGCAATGATCTGGGGCGGGTCAGCGAATACGGATCGGTGAACGTCCGCGACCTGATGTATGTCGAACGCTACTCGCATGTCATGCACCTGGTATCGGCACTTGAGGGCAAGCTGCGCCCCGAGTTCGATGCGATCGATGCCTTCGCCGCCTGCTTTCCCGCTGGAACGCTCACCGGCGCTCCGAAGGTGCGCGCCATGCAGATCATCGAGGAGCTGGAGCCGACGCGGCGCGGAGCGTACGGCGGCGCTGTACTCTACGCCGACTTTGCCGGGAATCTGGACTCGTGCATCACGATTCGGACTCTACTCATGAAGGGGAAGAAAGCTTACCTGCAGGCTGGCGGGGGAATCGTGGCCGACTCGGATCCGGAATATGAATTTAAGGAGACTGTGAACAAGTCGCGGGCAGTGCTGCGTGCGGTGGAGATGGCCAGGGGTGGGGGATAATGATTGGCGGATGAACGTTAGCTGTCAGAAGATCCAGACAGGAAATTCTCCACCAGTCGCTTCCCTTCGCTCGTCAGCACACTTTCCGGATGGAATTGCACTCCTTCGAGGGGAAGCCTCCGATGCCGCACTCCCATGATCACGCGCGTGCCGTCTCCGTCGTGGGTCCAGGCGCTGACCTCGAGGTCGGCGGGCAGACTGTCGTCCGCAACGATGAGCGAGTGATACCGCGTCGCCGTCATGGGCGATTTCAGCCCGCGAAATATTGTTTTGCCATCATGTTCGACCTGGCTGGTTTTGCCGTGCATTAGATTCTTTGCGCGGACTACTTGTCCGCCAAACGCAGCGCCGATCGCCTGATGTCCGAGGCAGACGCCGAGCAGTGGTACCTTTCCGGCGAAATGAAGAATGAGTTCGATGCTGATCCCAGCTTCATTCGGCGTGCACGGACCTGGAGAAACGACAATCCGGTCGGGGCGCATGGCCTCGATTTCAGCGACTGTCACCTGATCGTTGCGACGCACCACGACCTCAGCGCCCAGTTCTCCGATGTACTGGACCAGGTTGTAGGTGAACGAATCGTAGTTGTCGAGGACGAAGACCACGGGTCCATTCTACCTGCTCGCAGAAACAGGCGCGGAGCTCAGGGAGGCTGACGATCTTGATCGTTTTCATCGCCCAATTCTGTGACCTCGGACTCTGCCGGCTTCGCATCTGGCTCTTGACAGCCCCCCAGCCAAACGCCATGCTTTACAGGCATTAGCGGGGGTAGCTATGGCCGAAGCGCAGCAGGAAAAAGACAAACGGGCCACGCGGCGGTTCGCCCTTCGTCTGCCGGTGAGCGTGCGCTATGGAGACAACGGCGCCGACCATGACGCGCAGACGCGTGACGTCAGCGCGCGGGGCATCTGCTTTTATCTTGATTCCGCGATTCAGGCCGGGGCTGCGATTGACTTTACGCTGACTCTCCCTCCCGAGATTACGCTGACCGAGAGTATTCGAGTACGCTGCAAGGGAAGGGTGCTGCGCGTCGAAGGCGGCAGTGCCAAGGGTAAGATGGCTGTCGCTGCGGTCATCGACGAATACGAATTCCTGGCCGACTCCTGAAACCGTTCGTCACTTCATCCCTGGGACGCTCGAGTGTTATCGTGGAAACAATACTTGAGCGCTCCCGTGAAGTATTTCAGTCTGAACCCTGAAGTCCGACATAGCACCCGCCGGGTTTCCGGCCAGGCTCGTCTCGAGTGGAGCCGCAGGAATGGTGGCGTCGTTGTCTTTCTGGCCGGCCTGTTGCTCGCCGCCAACCCTGCTTTCTCACAAACGCCAACCAAGGTCTTTGCTCAACCCGGCGCGTACGCGGCGGTAAAGAGTTTCCGCATCATTCAGGAGAAAGACGGCCCTGCCGTCGAGATTCTCTCGACCAAGCCGCTGATCCCCTCCATTCAGATGCTTGCTGACCCTCCGCGGCTGGTCATTGACCTTCCCAATACGCGGCTGGACTTGCGGCAGAAGCGAGTCAGCGTACAGGCCGACCAGATCAGCACGCTGCGCGCCGATCAGTTTCAGCAGGATCCACCGGTGGCGCGGGTCGTCGTCGATCTGCTCGCGCCGCGAACCTATACGTGGGCCGCCGCCGGTAACCGGCTGGTCGTGCGTCTGGGCAAGACTCCGCCGATCAACGCCAATAAGACACCGTTCCAGGCTCCGGTGGTCGTGAGCCTGACGCCGTCGCCCCAGCCGGTTGCGGCAGTTCGGTCCGCGGGACCGCTCGCTGTCGCCGGCAGCAACCTGGTTTCGGGATCCTCGATCACAGCCGGCGCCGATACGGCGATCCTCAATCTGGCGCGCGGCGGTGAAGTCCACGTTTGTCCTGGCACCACGGTTTCCGTTACACCCTCACGAGACGGCCACAACGTGCTGCTGGGCGTGAATACCGGCGCGCTCGAAACCCACTTCTTGCTGGATTCGTCTTCCGATTCCGTCATGACGCCGGACTTCCGCATCCTGTTGCCCGGGCCTGGCGAATTTCATCTCGCCATCAGCACCGATACGCGCGGCAATACCTGTGTACGCTCTCTGCCCGGCAACACAGCGTCGGCGATTGTTTCGGAATTGCTTGGCGATCGAACGTATCAGGTGAAAGCGACGGATCAGCTCGTTTTCCACTCGGGACAGCTTGACCGGGTAGACATGGCTGTTCCGTTAGAGTGTGGATGTCCGCCGCCGAGGCAGCCGGTTCTGCGTGCCGAGAACAAGTTACCGGTCATCGAATCTGACTCTTCCCATGTCTCGGCGTCCGGCAACCCCCGGGATTCCGAAACGCCCATGTCCACGGTTCCGGCATCGGAAGCGGTCGGCCCGGGATATTCGCCTGCGTCTGATAACGCGAATGACCTTCACGTGCAAGTTTCAGCACCCTTTGTGTTTCGCGCCACGGAACCACCTCCGGCCCCTGTGGAAGATGTCCAGGCTCTTCCTCTCGATACGCGATCGCTAGCCATGCCGGTATTGAGCTCGCCGCTGCCACCCTCAACGAGCCGAAAACCTGCTGGTGTGGCGACTGCGACCGCCCATCGCCGCGGCTTCTTCGGCAAGCTTCGTGGGTTCTTCGCTGCCATGTTCCGTTAATGGCACGACCTGCGGGCAAAGATTCCTTCTTAAACCGCATCTATTCCTATCTGCCTTATATCGATATCAAACGGCGAGGAGACAATGATGCACAGACTCTGCACTCTTGTTTTGTCGGTAATGGTCCTGGCGGCGGTGGCGTCGGCTCAGGTGCCCACCAAAGGGAATGTCTTCTTCGGATACGCCTACAACCACGCTGAAGTCGTTTCCAACGACGGCACCAGCCTGAATGGCTGGGACGCCCAACTGGAAGGAAATTTCCTTCCCTGGATCGGGATCGTCGGTGATCTCGGCGGCACTTACGGGCACAACATCGGCGAACACAACTACTTATTCGGGCCGCGAGTTTCCTTTCGAGTGGAGAGGGTCCGGCCTTTTGCCGAACTGCTGATCGGCGCGGCGCACATCAACGTTGCCAACGGGACCGCGACCGACACGTCGTTCGCCAACGGGTTCGGCGGCGGCATCGATTATCAGGTGGCTGGGCCGGTTTCACTGCGAGGACAGCTGGACTGGATTCACACCCGCTTCTTCGACAACAGTCAGAACGACGTACGGTTCGTTACGGGCGTGACCTTTCACTTTTGATTGCACCGCGTACGGTCACGGCTCCTGAAGACTTCTATTTCTGGATGAGTTCGGGAGCCGCTGACCTTGCAGAGCACGTTTCCAGGATGTCGGCGACTTCAAACAGCGCTCGATTCGAGTAGTTGGCCGTATTGCGCTGCAATTCGCGGAACGTCGCAGCCTCGGTCAGCTTCTTCACGGCAGGGGCAATCTGCCGGAAGCTGCGAACGACAATTCCGTAGCCTTTCTCTTCCACCCACTTGGCGTTGTAGCGTTCCTGCGGCAGGGTCTTCGAGTTACATTCGACGATCACCGGTAAATGAAGCTGGAGCGCTTCACTGATCGAGCCCGGCCCCGGTTTTCCGATAAAGAAGTCCGACAGCGCCATGTAGTGTTCGACGTTCGTCGTGAACCCCAGGACCAGCTTGGGCTTGCGTGTCGGCATCGCTTTCAGCTTGGCCTCGAGCTTCTGGTTGTGACCGCAGATCAGAATTAGCTGCACCTCGACTGCGCTCTGATCGAGAAGCCCGACGATATCGACCATCACTTTGGCCCCGTGTCCGCCGAACAGCACAATCCCGGTGAGACACTCGGAATCGAGGCCGTCCTTTTTCCGCTCCTCTGCGCAATCGACGTTCGTCTTTTCGTAGAACTTTGGCTTCAGCACCATTCCCGACGTCTGAAAGACGTGGTCTACGGGATGGCCCATGGTGAGGGCTTGCGCCTTCGCCTTCTCCGACCCTGCGATGATGTATTCCGATTCCCGCTCGATCCAGAACCGCGGTGGATAGTCGGCAAGGTCGGTGATCAAGGTGACGAACGGGGCTTTCTTGCCATTGTTGCCAGGTAGACTTTCTGCAATTTCCCGATTGAAGTGCGGAATGACCGACAGCACCAGGTCAGCCGGATGTTCGGCCCAATACGTTCGGAGCAACCTGACGATTTTGGAGTGGTAGACGCGAATTGTCGTCTGCAGAACTTTCAACAGCTGCGGCGTAAATCGGGTCCAGCCCCGGCGCAGAATCTGGTTATAGACATCCTGAATCCGCACGCCTGTCGATTGGCGAACAATGTCGATGCGGTCCAGCTGTTCCTGAATGTCAAGAAGGCTCACATCCCAGGGATGTTGCTGCGCAGAGAGCGTGCTTTTCAGTGCCTCCGCGGCGTTGCGGTGTCCGCCCCCAGCATGGTGGAAAACAATCGTTAGCTTGCGCAATGGTCACCTGGCCCAAGCTGGCTTACAGTCCAAGCTTGAGCTTCGCCCTCTTGCACGTCAACCTGAACCCGGGGGCGCAGCCTCGTGGCTAGCGGCCAACCCGCTCGTACTCTTCAGATTCGGAAATCTCTGCCGTCGCGATGAACTCCGCTTGTTGAGTCTCGCCGTCTCCTGGATCATCGCCGGGATATGGGATCTCGGGTTGTTCTTTGTGTTCGTGGATCTCGACGCCCCGCTCGCCGACAGTGATGTAGGTCGGATGACTATCCACCCAGCTTCCGGAGTTGTAGTAGTCGATCCCCTGTTCGCTCCAGTGCAAGGCGGCGTGCGTGTGCCCACAGAAGATTCTCGCGGCCTTGTGCTGGCGCGCATGAGCCAGGGCTCCGGCTGCCACTTTCGGGGACATCCGCAGCCAACGGGTGTTCAGCCGGTCGAGGAAACGGGTGAGCCACTTGCTCTTGGAATCCCACTTCTGCAACTGCAGGTAGAGCAAGGTCCCGAATAGATAGTTGAACCGGACATTGTTCACCACGAAGCTGTCGAACTGGTGCCCGTGCACCGCGACATGCCGCATCCCTTGGTATTCCCAGCGGTACTCTCGATACGCGCGAATCCCCACCAGGTGCGACATAATCTCGGTCAAACCGTGATCGTGGTTGCCTTCTACCCACACGACTTCCACATTGCGCTTGGGGTTCGAGAGCTTGCGGATATAGCCGAGAAACTTCCAGTGTTCTTTCTTAAGGCGGGCAAAATTCAGATCGGCGAAGATATCGCCATTCAGGATGAGCCGGCGAAAGCGATTCTCCCGCAATACACGCAATGCTTCCTGCGCACGGCTGGTCTCCGCGCCCAGGTGCAGGTCCGACAGAATCAGCGTGTCGTAGATGGGCGATTCCACGACTCTATTATTCCGGGCAAATGTTACAGGGTAATGAATCGGGAACTAGCCGAACTCCAAGGGTAACCATCCAGTAACCCCTGATCGATCCACTTTGATGCCTCAGTGAGCCGGGGGAACATACTCAGCCGGCGGGGCTCCCCCATCACCGAAGAAGAACTGCTCCATCTGCTTCACGATGACCTCCTGATCCTGTTTGCGTGCGGGATTCAGGCGGTATTCGTTAAGAAGCATCTTGCAGAATTCCATCCACTGGCTCCACGCCTGTTGCGAGACCTGGTTGTAGATCTTCTGCCCGAGTTCGGAATCAAAAGGCGGCTCGTCGAGGCCGGGCAATTCCTGCTTCAACTTCACGCAAAAAACTTTGTGTTCTGACATGAAATTTGCTTTCCCGAAGAATTATCGCACAGGCGAAAGAGAGACTGGCGGAAGCACGATCGTCTCCAGGAGGCACCCTTGCGCGAAATTTCCATTGACAAATTGAATTCGGGTGGCAATATCTTGTGGTAGGTATGCTGCTCATACTAGAAGTTGAGTAGCTCGGGCATCAAGGAGCCCTGTCGAGAACCTTGGGAGACCAAATCGTTCAAACGGAGGGAAACTGTTCATGGCAACGAAGAAGAAAGCCGCCAAGAAGAAGAAACACTAAACGAGCAGGACGCTCGTCAGAACTTCCCCAAGGCCTCCAGAGAGAAGCACCTCTCTGGAGGCTTTTCCATTTCTGCGGATCACCGACCACTCTTGAAATTCGCACTCCGCCGTGGTTTTTTACGAAAGACGAACATCAGACTGCGAATGACCGGCGGCTGTACTAAAAGCAGTTGTTCCACCAAGGCAAACCGTGCTAGAAAGCGAATACAGCCGTGCGGTCTGCCTCGGTGAACCCATCATGAGCACGCGAACGAAACCTGCCGCCGCCCGAAGACAACGCAGCGCGGAAGTCATCATTCCCGACAAACTGTATTTCCGCATCGGGGAGGTCGCGCGCCTCTGCCGTCTGCCTGCTTACGTGCTGCGCTTTTGGGAGACCGAGTTTCCTCAGCTCAAGCCGGTCAAAAGCAGCACCGGCCAGCGGATGTACCGCCGGCGGGATGTCGAGTCAGTCTTGCGCATCAAGAAACTGCTCTACGAGGACGGGTTTACGATCGCGGGCGCCCGGGTCCAGCTTAAAGACGAAGCCAAGGCGGACCGCAATCAGAACGCGCTGCCGTTTCCCATGCGATCCACCCTCAACGTGGCGCACTTGCAGCATGAGCTGCGCGAGATACTGCATATCCTTACGGCGCGCCACTAAAGAACTGATTTTTTGCATCACCTGATATCAGGCGGACTCCCGAACAGGCTCGGCTTCCACCAGCGGCTCCTCCACGAGGTGTTCGCTCAGGAACCATACCTGCATTTCGTTTGTACGCAGAACGTCGCTGACCACGAGATCGTTCGTGCCAGGATCACCAAGCCTGTTTGCCCGTTCCGCCAGTTCGCGGCAGGCGGTGATGAGGATCTGGTGTGCATCCAGCAGCCGTGACAGTTGCACCGGAATTTCTTCGCGACCTTTCGGCGGACGCTCGATGCGCGTCGTCTCCGCTACATCCGCGGCCATCGCGATACTGATCCCGCCCAGGACCTGGATGCGTTCGGCGATGGTATCCACCAATTCCGACTGTTCTTCGTAGTGCTTGTCGTAGAGGAGGTGCAGTTGGTAGAAGGTTGGTCCTGATACCTGCCAGTGCGACTTCTTGTAGAGATCGCGAAGGGTAATTGTGTCGGCGAGCAGGAGATTGAGTTGCTCAGTCATCTCCAGCCGGACCGGCTCTTCCAGTTGCAGCGGGATCCGGCTCGAAACTGTCCCGAATGCCTGCAGTTCTGGCGCTCGCTGATGATAGCGGGGATTGGGGGAGGGCTTATGGTTGGGGACCGTCATCGTCTTCTTGGCCATGGGGAACTCCTGGAAATCGGAATTTGAGATTCGGCAGCGGGTCTCTGTGCAGAGAATGCACTGGGGAAATCCGCTCTGCCCCGTTTGGATGCGAGAAGACGGAAAGGGATTCCCGGGATTCCGGACCGCTCGGGGCGTGAACCGAGATTGGCGAGCCTAGTCCGCTGCGCTGCGTCGAACCGTGTGCATTTCGGTTAGAAACTCGATGCGCGCCTGTCCTTTGACGCCGGCTTTTGCCATCCGCCCTCTTAGTTCTTCTGATGTCATGAACGTTCGAGCAGCGTCCAGACTCTCCCATTCGAAGAACAGGATCAGGTCATTGACGTTTCCAGCCCTGTGGAAGATCCGGCAACTGCGCTCGCCATTCTTGTGGCGCCAGTCGTTGGACGCGTCGAACATCGATTTCCATGCCTGGTAGTCGGCAACTTCATGCTGGACGAGGACGTGGATCATGATGGCAGGAACTCCTTCACCTCTGAGAATCGCTCCATTGCGGCACGAAATGCAAGGTCAACCATCACGTCGTCCGCGGCCAACGGTCACGCAACCGCGGTTGCCTATGTCTGCAGCGAATTGCAGTCGCACGAGCTTCCTCCTGCGCCGAAGCGACAGTCCGCTTCCGCCAAGCAAGACCTTACGGAAGGAGCTGAATGGTACGCCACTTGCATTACAAGAATGTCTATCGTATTACTATAGATTATGAAAACGACCGAGAACCCGCCGCCACTCGACGTCCTGGTCGTGGGAGGCGGGTTCAGCGGAGCGATGGTGGCGGTTCACCTATTGCGCCGGTGTGAGAACCTCTGCGTCGGGATTCTGGATCGCGGCACACACCTCGGCCGCGGTCTGGCTTACAGTTCTCCACGTCGCTTTCACCTCCTGAATGTTCCGGCAGCGAAGATGAGCGCCCTTCCCGATGAGCCGGAACACTTTCTGCGCTGGGCCCAACGCAACTACGGCGCCTCGGTCCAGGCCCGCAGCTTCTTGCCGCGGACGCTCTATGGAGACTACGTCTCCAGCCTTTTCGCCGAGACGGTTCAGGACCGGAGCCAGAATCGCGTTTTCTGGGTTCAGGATGAAGGTCTGTCTATTCGAGAAGAGGCTGCGCGCGTCGTGGTGGAGAGGAAGACTGGACTCGACCTTGTCGCCCATGTGGTCGTGCTCGCGATCGGAAACTTTCCGCCCGCCGATCCCCAAATGGCTGGGCTAAGCGCGTCCAGCTCTCTTTACCGTCCGCTGGCCTGGGGAGAGCACCCTCTCGACGATATTCCCGCGGGAGGGAGCGTACTTCTGATCGGATCAGGACTCACGAGTATCGACCTGGTCATGGCGTTGAAGTCGAAATGCTTTGAGGGTACGATCCATGTTCTTTCGCGAAAGGGCTTGTTACCAAGACGCCATAAACCCTCTTCGCCGTGGCCGTTGTATTGGCACGAGAACTCGCCCCGTACGACACGAGAGTTGTTGCGATTGATCCGCGTTCAGATTGAAGAGGCCGCCACACGGGGCGTCAATTGGAGAAGCGTGATCGACTGCCTGCGTCCGGTGACGCAGCAGATTTGGCAATCACTCCCGAGGGAAGAAAAACGCAGGTTTCTGCGACACCTGCGCTCGCACTGGGAAGTCCACCGCCACCGGCTTGCGCCCGAGATCGCGGATGTCCTCTCCGACATGAAGGCGGAGGGGCAGGTCCACTTCCATGCCGGACGGGTCATCCGCTACCGGGAGAGAGGTTCGATCGCCACCGTGTCATACCGGGACCGTTACACACGAAGGAAAAAGTCGGTCAAGGTGAACCGTGTCATCAACTGCACAGGATCGGAGACCGATTGCCGGCGAATCGATGATTCCCTGATCAGCAGTCTCTTTGCTCAAGGGCTGGCCCGTCCCGATCCGCTATTCCTGGGGCTGGACACCGATGGCCACGGCGCTCTTCTTGGTTACGACGGTCGTCCGTCGACCTCATTGTTCACGCTCGGTCCTGCGCGCAAAGGCTCGCTTTGGGAAACGACCGCCGTTCCGGAGATCCGATTCCAAGCCGCCCAGCTGGGAGAACACTTATCCCATGTTTTGCAGGCACGCGTGCCGGCTCGCGATGCCTTGGAGAAAGCCGTCTAAGGCCTGGCGAATTTGTCCTGGTCACTGTGCCGCGCCGGTACCCGAAGAACCGGCCTCGATCAATCGCTGAATGGGCGGCGCAACCATGATGAGCAGATTCGCTCTCGGTTGCATCGAACGCTCCGCCACCGCGAGTTGTTCCTTGCGCCACGAATCGGCAAGGGACTGCTTCTTCGCGAGGGCATCCAGAGCCGCTAACCCGGCGGTGGCTAGCGCGGCCAAATCTTCCGAGAGCGGCTTGTCTTCGCTCAGCAGGAATGACGCTTCCAGCTGTGGCTTAAGGAGCGCGTGATTGTCCTGCCACTTCGCAAGCCACCAACGGATCTGCGTTGCATCCGACGGATCCTGACAGCCACTCGCAATGTAGTGATCCACGAGTTCCGCAAAATGCCGTGCCACATGGCTCTCGGGCCGCGCGGCGTCAGCCAGGCGGTTCATCGGTACGCGAGTCACGGGAGGCTGCGCCCACACCTCCGAGCGGGTGTAATCCTTGGCGGGCTCCACAACGTCAGCCAGTACGCGCAGGGCATGGATGTCATCTGTGCCAGCAAGGCGGCGAAGCATGGGAACGTAGTTCGATTCGTGAGTTAGGCCAAGCCAACCAAGCCACATGCTGACTTCGTCCAGCCGCTGGTACATCGACTTCGGATCGTTCACATCCTGAGGCGACCACAGACGCTCTGCGATCGCCGCCAGTCGGGGCCAGATGCGGGAATCGATCGTTTCTCCGGTAACGAACTCCGACCACATGCAAGCTTCGCCGCCCAGAATTCGTTTGGCTTCTTCCGGTGTGAGCGTTGCCGACGCGCCTGACATTGGGTCCACGGCATAATGGCGGGCCGCCGGCCAGATCAGGTCGAGGTAGTAGCCGTTCGAGAGCATTCCGCGATAACCTTGCTTGGCCGCGGCCGCCAGAGACTCCTGACCGCGCCAGGACTGGACGACGACATTCTTCGGCAGAGCAGGGTGCAGGATTTCATCCCACCCAACCATGATTTTCTTGTGCTTACTGACAATTTTTTCCAGACGCTGGTTGAAATAGGCCTGCAGGTCGCGGTTGTCCTTCATGTCATGAGCGTGAATGAACTCTTGGATCCTGGGATTCGAGTTCCACGGCTTGTCGTCGACTTCGTCGCCGCCGATATGCATGTATGCGTCGGGGAACAGCGCGGCCATCTCGCCGATGAGAGTGTCAAGGAACTTGTACGTCTTGTCCTGTGTAACGTCGAGGGCCACGGCATCTGTCTGGGTCCGCCCCGGCGGATAGGATCCTGGCCGGCTGCCAAGCTCGGGATAGGCAACCAGTATCGAACGGCTGTGTCCGGGCATCTCGAATTCGGGCATCACGCGGATGCCGCGATCATGCGCATAAGCCAGGAATTCACGGATCTCAGCCTGCGTGTAGTACTGCCCTTGCGAGCCGCGTTCCTGGAGTTTTGGAAACTTCTTGCTTTCAACGCGGAAGCCTTCGTCGTCGGACAGGTGCCAATGCAGTACGTTCATCTTCAAGGCCGCCATGCCGTCGACATTGCGCTTCATGACGTCGAGCGGGATGAAGTGTCGGCACGAGTCGATGAGCAGGCCTCGCCATGGGAAGCGGGGTTGGTCCCGGATATTCACAGCCGGCACGGCAAATCCTGTCGGGGTGGGCGCGACCAACTGCAGAAACGTCTGCAGACCATGCAGTGCCCCCAGTGGATTCGCGGCAGAAAGCATTGCACGCGAAGTCGTGATCTCGAGCGTGTACGATTCGTCTTCTTCCAGTTCCTGAACTTTTCGTCCCGCGCTTTCCGCGTGGATCACCAGCGTCGCTTTTGCGGGATCTGCCGGGCCCGGGCTCAGAGGCATTCCTGTCTCGCGGCTGAGTTGATCCAGGAAGCGCTGGAGGGCGCTATCGAGCCGAGAATCCTTGGCTCCACTAGCACCGACGGTGAACAGTTGGTCAATTACGAGTTGCCCCGACCCGGCCTGGGCCTTGGCCGGGCGCGGCATCAGGTTCTGAGCGGGTTGGGTCTGGGCTGCTGCAAACGACACAGAGGAGATGAGCGTGATCACAAGCAGGAATAGGGTTCGCATGATGTGGGCAATGCCGAACCATCTTGGCAGGAAGGTGGGGGAATTGTCGATGACGGCGAAGGACCCTGATCCAATGCGGCGGGGCAGACGAACACCATAGATAGTGCCTGGACAACAAGAAAAAAGGGGTAGTGGTGAATCTTCCCACCACTACCCAGGGCAAATGCTCGCGAGAGCCTACGGCGTCTCTGCGCCGGGCGTCGCCGCGCCGGCCTCAGCCGCCGCCGAGATCTTCAGCACGACAGGAACCGTCATCGACTTGCCCGGGTTGGCATATTCGATGACATTAATTTCGCCCACGTAGGTTCCGGCGCTCAGGGCGCTGGCGTTCACGCTTACTGTGACGTTCGTGGGTGTGTTGCAGCATCCGGTGCCATTGGGAGACACCGACAACCAGCTGCCGCCCTTGCCCGACGCTGCGATCGGCGTGAAGCGTATCGCAGTGCCGGTGCTGGCAATCGAGATGACCTGCGGCGCCGGGTTCACGCCTTGCGTCGTGTTGAAGGTAACCGTCGGAAGCTGCGTGAATACGGGATCGCCCACCGTCACGACAACCGGAATCGTGACATTGCCGGTCTTCGCCTTCAACAACTGCTGGCCGATGTAGGTGCCGGCGATCAGCCCCTTTCCGGGCAGCTTCGACGCAGTCACGGACACGGTGTACGTTCCCGCATCCGTTCCTTTTGTCGGAGTGACCTTGAACCACTTGCCGGGGTCCGCTGTCGTGACCGCAACCGTCCAGGCCAAGGTGCCTGATCCGCCATTGCCGACCTGGATTGTCTGGGGTGCCGGATTTCCCGTGCCCGGTTTCAACGAGAAACTGGTCTGGCCGGGCAGGTTGTCAAAGAATGCCTTGCTGGACGCGACCACAGCCAGATTGACGGGTACGACCTTAGACCGTCCGGGGTTTGCATATTCGATGATGCTGATCTGACCCGTGTAAGTTCCGACCGGCAGAGTTGTGGCGTTGATGCTGACCCTCACCGGGATAGAGGTGTAACAGCAACCGTTTCCGGACGGAGAGATGCTGAGCCAGCTCCCACCCTTCCCCGTTGCCGCGCTTGCACTGAAGCGAATGTTGCTGCCATCGGTCGATGCCATGGTCAAGACCTGGGGCAGAGGATTCGCTCCGCCCAAAGGCATGACGAAGCTGATCGGATTGTCCTGGGCAAATACCGCACTGCCGACCGTGACCGTCACAGGAACGGTCGCAATGCTGCCGGGGGCCTGAAGCAGCAGTTGGCCGGTGTAAGTACCCGCGAGCGCACCGCCTCCCGGGAGATTGAGGATATTGACTGCGACCGTTACCGCTTTCGGAGCCGTCGTGCTGATGGGGTTCGTAGTCAGCCAGGCGCCGCCGTCCGCGGTGATCGGAGTGATGGTGAACTTCAATTTGCCGGTGCCCCCGTTGCCGACCTGCAGGATCTGCGATGTCACTTTCTTGTTCGGTGTGGTGGAAAAGGTTAGACCAGGCAGGCTATCGAAGAACGCCCCCGAAGCGGAGACGAACAGGGTCACCGGTATGGTCATTGACCGTTGCGGATTCGCGTACTCGGTGATGATGATTTCGCCGGTATAGGTTCCGGCGGCGAGGGTACTCGCATTGACCGATGCCGTAACCGCCAGCGGCGTGTAGCAGCAGCCATTGCCGGAAGGAGAGACGCTGAGCCATGCGCCGCCTTTTGCAGTCGCAGCGCTGGCACTGAAGCGGATAGCCGAACCGTCAGTCGCGGTGATGTTGAGGACCTGCGGCAGGGGATTCGAGCCGCCGAAGCGCATCGTAAATCCAACCGGATTCGCTTGTTCGAACACGGCTGTTCCCACCGTGACCGTCACCGGAATCGTGCTGATGTCGCCTGCCGTCTGGAAGACCAACTGTCCAGAGAACGTGCCGGCCAGCAATCCGCCACCCGGCAGATTCGCGGGCACGACCCCGATCGTTGCGACCGATGGAGCAGTTCCCGACGTAGGTGTCGCCGTCAGCCATGCGCCTCCGTCGGCAGTGCTGGGCGTCACCGTCCACGACAACGTTCCGGTACTGCCGCCGTTGCCGACCTGGACGATCTGGGATACTCCGGCGCCGCCGGTCTTGAGAGAGAAGCTCAAGCCTCCTGGGAGATTGTCGAAGAATGGGCCGTTGGCAATCACACTCAGGTTGACGGGAATCACCATCGACCGTTGCGGATTGGCATATTCGGTGACGATGATTTCCGCAGTATACGTACCTGCCGCCAGCGTGCTGGCATTCACGCTCGCAGCCAGAACAAGGGGTGTATAGCAGCACCCATTACCGGAGGGCGAGAGCGACAACCAGCTTCCTCCCCGGGCGGTGGCGACAGACGCGCTGAACCGGACTGTCGAGTTGTCGATTGCCGACACGTTGAGGATCTGCGGAAGCGGATTTGCCCCGCCGAACGGCATGGTAAAGCTGATGGGATTCAGCTGGGTAAACGGCGCCGCTCCCACCGTGACGGTCACCGGAACCGTGGTCGTATCTCCGCTCGTCTGGAAGACGAGTTGACCGATGTATTCGCCGGGCAACGCGCCGCCGCCCGGAAGTTGGCTCACGTTGATTCCTACCGAGATGTTGGAGGGGGCCGCACCGCTCGCCGGCGCTCCGCTCAACCAGTTGCCGCCATCGGCGGTACTGCTGGTCAGAGTCCAGTTCAGCGTCCCGGAGCCTCCATTGGACAGCTGGATCGTCTGCGGCGTAGCCGCTGTTGCATTTGTCTTGATCGAGTAACTCAGCTGTCCGGGAAGATCGGCGAAGTATGCGCCTGACGCAATCACGGACAGAGTTACCGGCACTACCATCACCCGCTGGGGATTGGCATATTCGGTGATGATGATTTCTCCGGTGTAAGTTCCTGCCGGGATCGAACTCGTGTTGACGCTGACGACTTCCGCGAGAGGCGTGTAGCAGCAGCCATTTCCCGGAGGAGAGATCACCAGCCAATTGCCGCCCTTCGCGGTAGCAACCGACGCGCTATAGCGGACCGTGGAAGCATCGCTCGTGGCGACATTCAAGACCTGTGCCAGGGGATTCGCCCCTCCAAATGACATCGTGAAGTAGAGTGGATTGATCTGCGTAAACACAGCGGTCCCGACGGTGACTGCCACGGGAATGGTCACGCTGTCCCCGGACGTCTGGAATGTCAATTGGCCCACGAACGTGCCGGCTGTGGCGCCTCCTCCCGGGAGTTGGGCCTTGGTGATGCCGATCGTGACGGTAGCTGGTGCAGCACCGCTCGTTGCAGATGCGCTTAGCCAGTTTCCACCATCGGCTGTGCTCCTGGTGAGAGTCCAGTTCAACGTGCCGGTGCCGGCGTTCCGGATCTCGACGCTCTGTGGCGTCGCGCTGCCCCCGGTCTTGAATGAAAAACTCAGCTTCCCGGGGAGATCGTCAAAGAAAGTGGCGCCTGACGCCGCCACCGTGAGCGTGACTGGGATGGTCATGTTGATCGAAGAATTGGTGTAGTTTGTGACGACGACTTGGCCCGTGTACGTGCCCGCCGCCAACGTCCCGGCGTTCACAATCACCTGAATGGCCAAAGGGGTGTAGCAACAGCCATTGCCGCCGGGCGAAACCGACAGCCAGCTTCCACCGCTATTCGTCGAGGCCGACACACTGAATCGGGTTGTCGAGTTGTCGGTATAGGCAATCGTCAGAACCTGAGGAAGAGGTTCCGCCCCGGCGAACGCTTTCGTAAACGCCAGCGCTGGCACCGTCTGAAATGTCTGGGCCTGCAACGTGCTGGCCATGCCTGCCAACACCAGGGAGAAGAGGACCAACAGCATGCGGACTCGGCGAGTTTTTGAGGCGAAAGTCGACATCGTAGCGCTCCGTTTCTTAGGATCGATCCCGTGGTCGCGCGACACCCCACGTGTCGCAGATCTGGCTAGGCGTACTACCTGATTCATCTCGCAATGCGTAATTGGCGCGAAAAGACCGTCACGAATGCCCAGGGAATTTTCTGCATGGAAAACCCTCTGCATCCCGCGAGGTTGGAACTCGCGCGCCAGGGGTAGAGTCTTCGTCGCACCTGGGCTGTCTGGCTTCTTGGCTACAGGTTCCGCGGGTTGACGGAACGTGCCCATGCCGACGCGGCATCGACGTGTGCGCGTTCGGCTTCAAGCCGGGCACGTTCCGTAAGTAGGCGCGCGTGTAGTCCCGGCAGCAGGTCTTGGAGTTGTTCGAGATGGCTCCGGTAAAGGGTCAGTGCTTCGGCCAGATGGCCCTCGGCATTCTGTGCCTGGTCACCACGCATCGATTCCCCGACGTGGACAATTTCCGCCAACACAGCCGTCATCTCTTCGAGGGCGGGAGGGAACGAAGCTTGTCCTGGGCGCAGCTTGTCGATGAACTGCCCGATCTTCCGGTTTGCTTCTTCCACCGCCTGAGCAGAAATATCTAGGCTTTCCATTCGGTAGTCCCCCGCGAAATCGTGTCCTCAGGCTTCTGGGTATCGGTAGATGGTGAGGCTGCCCGGGGTTGAGCGCCTGTCTGCTGGCATTCGACTTCGAGCCAGGCTTCACGGACGGCGAGAATTTGCTGCCGCTGTTTCTCCAGGAGGTCGAGCGATGCTCCCGACGCCGCCAGAAGCAGATTGTGACGAACCACGCTGTAAAAACTATCCAGCGTCCTGGCGACCTCCCCGCCTCCGGCGAGATTGATCGTGCCCTGCAGTTGGCCGATCACGAGCAAAGCGTGATCGAGTTCGCGGATGCGTGCCGTGATGTCTCCCTTGGCGACGGCGTCGATGGCACGCTGCAGGTCCCGCAGCAACTGGTCGTAGAGGAGCACAACCAGGTGCACAGGATTGTCGGCCACAAGCTCCGACTCGCGATAGGCCCGGATGGCGTCCATGTCACTTGGTGCCCAACTGGCTGGTAATCTGCTGCAGGAGCAGCGGATATTGACGCAGCATGGCATCGACCTGACTGTACTGGTTGGTCAGGAACTGGCGTCGGTCGGCCAGGCGTGCCTCGAAATCATTGATGCGATCGGTGAGGTCTCGCTGGTTCGCGGAATTTTCGTTGATGTTGGCGGCAAGTAATCCGGAGGTTGGGCTGGTCAGGGAAGCAAGACTCGTGTTGAAGTTTGCACCGAAACTCCCGGAAATGGTCGACTGAAAGAAGTTCTGCACGGCGCCGAAGTTGTTCGTTAGTGCGTCGTTCAACTTGGTGCTGTCCACGGTCAGCGTGCCGTCGTCCTGCATGTCGATTCCCATCGACGCCAGGCCCACAATTCCGCTGTTGTCCTTGATGGAATAACTGATGTCGGAAAGCAGCGAGCTCTGCAAAGAGCGGAGAGCGCTGTTTCCCGCCAATGCTCCGGCGGAGCCGCTCGAGGTGGTTGTGAACTGGGAATTGATGCCGTTGATGACGGTATTGTAGGCGGCCACGAAATCGTTCACAGCCTGCGTGATCGCCGATGTGTCATGGGCCACGCTGATCGTGACCGGTGTGTTCTTGTCGGCGCCTAGCAGATTCAGAGTGACGCCTGGGATCGCGCCTGTGGCAGTGTTGGTCGTACTCGATAGGGGTACGCCATCGACGGTATAGCTGGCGTTGAGGCCGTCCGCGGACTTGTTGAACACGAGCCCGGTTCCGTTGGCGCTGACGGTCAGGTCGCCGGGGCTGCCGCTGGTCTTGCTGACAAGGGCGAGTCGTGCTCCATCGGCGTCGTTGAGCACACTGGCCTGTACGCCATAGTCATGTGAATCGATGTAGGCCGTGAGTTTGTCGAGCGTGTCATTGGTGCCGTCAATCGTAATGGTGTTGCTGGAGGAGCCCGCTGCCAGCGTGAAACTGCCGTGAGCCAGTGTCGTCGAGCTGCTTGCTATCGGGTCGGTGTAGTAGGAGGAGACTGTCGCCAGGCGGGTCACGACGACCGTGTGTGTGCCCGTCGCCGCGTCAGATTGGGCGCTCGCCGTTACCAGGCTTGGCTGGGACGAAGTCGTGGCCAGATTGTCGAATACTCCCGTCAGATCCGAGAGGGAGTGGAGCTTGTCCTGGAGGGCATTGACGCCGCTACTCAGAGAGTTGAGGGTGCTTGCCTGCTGGGCAAGCGTGATCTGTTCTTGTTGCCAGATGCGTTCGGGGGCTTGTTCGGCATAGATGATCTGATCGACGACCGCGGTCACGTCGATCCCTGTGCCCTGGCTGGCCGAACTCTGATTGATATTCAAATTGGCAAGGCTTGTGCTCATGATTGGTAGTCCTGCACAGCGCTATTGCGTCTCCTCGCTGCCTGCTATGAGGCTGGCCGGATTGCCAGACTCTTGCTGTTCGAGCAATTGGCGAATAAACCGGGCGACATGGAGAACCTGTTCGCTGGGGATCTGGCGCACGATGTCTCCACTTTTCTTGTCGGTAATGGTGACGATGACACCATCGCTGCGGTCCCACTTCACGTTCACTTCGTCGTGGGGTTCCGGCATGGGGTCGACAGGCTTTAGCAGTGGGGCGGCTTGGTCCGGTTTCTCGGGCTGAGGACGGACACTGGTGTTGCGCGCCACGGCGGCATCCGTGATGGCGACAGATTCGTCGGGCCGAATTGGATCCAGCGCCATAACAACTCCGGGAAAAGACCGGAGGCGGATTCTGGCCCGCCTCCGGGGTCCGGTCTAGCGGAGGAGCGAGAGCACACTCTGCTGGTTCTGGTCGGCTTGCGCCAGCGCCGAGATACCCGTCTGGTTCAGGATGGAGTACTTGGTCAAGTTCGCCACTTCCTGAGCGATGTCAGCCGCGCGAATGCCGTCTTCGGCGGATGTCAGGTTCTGGGTCTGGTTGTTGATGACGTTGGCTGCGCTTTGCAGCCGGTTGATGGCCGCACCCAGATTGCCTCGGGTGTTCGCGACCGATTGAATGGCGGAGTTGATATTGACCAGAGCAGCCTGAGCGGCAGCCGCCGTGGTAAGTCCGGCCGATCCCGCACCGCCGCTGAATGTGCCGGCGTTGCTGAAGCCGAGCTTCGCATCATCGGTCGTGGAAACGAGGGCGTTGCCGCCCGTGCCCGCGACTTTGGCTGTGAAGGTTACGGTCGACGTGCCCGCGGCTGCGGTGGCGTCGGCGTTGGCGACTGTGCCGGAGCCATACGCTACTCCCGCGCCCGCTCCACCGTTGACCGCGGCTGCCAGGTTGGCCAGCGTGTCGGCAACCGTTGCCCCGATGGCCACCGTGTTGGCGGCGCCGGCCGCGGCAGCGAAGGTGTAGGTCTGCGTTCCGATGACCACGACCTTGCCGGCAGTCGGCTGGCCGATCGCGCTCAGCGTGTTGCTGGCGTTCGCGCCCAACCCGATGCCCAGGGACGAGATCACGCCCGTCGTCGCAGACACCGTGCTGGTGCCGGTAGACGTCGAGTCGCTGAGGAAGATGTCGATCGCCGTGCCGGTGAACACCTGCGTTCCGTTGAATGTGGTGTTCGACCCGATGCGGTCGATTTCCGCTTTGATCGCCGTGAATTCTGCGTCCAGCGCGCCACGTTGCGCGTTCGATACTGTGCCGTTTGCCGACTCGGTGGCCAGCGTGACAGCGCGGTTGAGAAGGGTGGTGACCTGTGCCAGCGCGCCGTCAGCCACCTGCAGTTTGCCGGTGCCGTCGTTCGCGTTGCGCGAGGACTGCGTCAGGGCTGAGATGTTGGCTCGTAACCCGTCGGCAATCGCCAGGCCGGCAGCATCGTCCGCGCCGCTGTTGATGCGCGAACCCGAGGACAGCCGGAACAGCGTCTTCTGCAATCCCGCACCCGTGATCGACAGTTGGTTTTGCGCGGCCAGGGACGGAATGTTATTCAGAATACTGAGTGCCATTTTGTATCTCCTTATGGTTCCGTTCCTGGAACCGCCCCGAAATCCCTGCTGGAGGCTGCATTCCGTTTGACCTTCGGAACCCGTTTGCTTTCATACGGGACCATCGGCATGGAGCGCCGGGGCTTTATTTCCACAGGTACTCTCCGATATAGCCCGACAGTAACCGGCCGTTCGACGGCCTTTCTTCACGCTCGGTGCGCGTCTCTGCCGATGGGTCCTAAGGGGGTAGCGCCTATCTCCAATGCAGGAAAGAACCATGATCCAGCTCACGCGGCTGAACAATCATCCTCTGGCGGTGAATTCGGACTTGATCAAGTTCGTCGAGCAAGCTCCAGACACCGTCATCACCCTCGTGACCGGAGAGAAGATCGTGGTGCGCGAGAACGCCCAGGAGGTCCTCGAACGCATCCTTCAGTTCCGACGCTCCGTCCTGCAGGGAATCATGCTCTGGGACAACCGCTCGGCGATCTCTTCCGTTCTCGAAGACCACGACCGAACGACAACTGACAAATAGGAGATCGCTTGGACAAAGCAACCCTGGCCGGTCTCTTCTTGGCGTTGGGCGGAATCCTGTTTGGGTTGCTGTTGGAAGGCGGCAATCTCGGTCAGATCCTTCAGCCCACAGCCGCCATGATCGTGTTCGGTGGCACCTTGGGCGCGATCCTGATCCAGTTTCCTCTACCCGTTGTCCTCAACGCCTGTCGACGCCTGGCCCACGTTTTCCTTGAGCCGGGCGACAGCGCGAGATCAACCGTCGAGGCGCTGGTGAAATACGCCAATCAGGCGCGGCGCGAAGGAATCGTCTCGCTCGATACCGAACTCCCGAACATCCACGAGCCGTTTTTGCGCCGTTCCTTGATGCTCGCTGTCGATGGTACGGAGCCGCAGGAACTGCGCAAGATCATGGAACTCGAACTCGACAACCAGGAAGAGCAGGACGAAAAGATTCCGCAGGTCTTCGAGTCGGCGGGAGGCTTTTCGCCCACGATCGGAATTATCGGCGCCGTATTGGGCCTCATCCAGGTGATGCAGCATCTGGACAAGATTGATGAGGTGGGGAAGGGAATCGCGGTCGCGTTCGTCGCCACCATCTACGGCGTGGGCGCTGCCAACCTGTTTTTCCTCCCCAGTGCGGGAAAGCTGAAGATTCGCATCCGTGATGAACAGGTGATCCGCGAGATGACCCTGGAAGGAGTGATTTCAATCCTGGAAGGCATGAATCCAAGGATGCTGGAGGCGAAACTGCTCGGGTTCCTGGCAGAAGCGCGCGAACAAGGTGCCGAGGTCGAGGCGGCCAGCCCGTGAGCCGGCGTAAGAAACGCGCAGGCCATGCCAACCACGAGCGATGGCTGGTCTCCTACGCGGACTTCATCACCCTCCTCTTTGCGTTCTTCGTAGTCCTGTACGCTTCCTCGCAGGTCGACAAGCGAAAAGTCGGCAAGCTGGCGATGGCCATTCAGGTTGCCTTCCAGGAAATGGGGATCTTCCAGGCGTCAACGACCCAGGTTCCGATGGACCTCGAAGAACCAATGCCTTTCAGCCGCGTGCAGACCGTCGAGAATCTGAAACGCAACGCCGATCTGGGACAAGTGGCGGGCCGTCCCGAGACTGGGATGAGTGGAGGGGAAGGGAACGGCGATCTCGAGCAGTTGCAGCATGAACTGGAATCCGCTCTCACGGCGGAGATTGGCCGCCGAGAGGTCTCCGTACGCCGCGAGCCTGACGGCCTGGTCATCAGTTTGCGGGAAGTCGGATTTTTCGAGAGTGGTTCGGCGGCAATGAAGAAAGGATCGCGCAGCACCTTTGACCACATCGTCGAGATTCTTCTGCAGCGAAAGTACCGGCTGCGCATCGAGGGGCACACCGACAACGTTCCGATCCACACCCCACAGTTTTCATCGAACTGGGAACTGTCGACTGCCCGCGCCACCGAAATCGTGCGAACCCTGATCGTCCGCAATGGATTTGACGCAGCCCGCCTCAGCGCCGCTGGATACGCCGAATACCATCCCATTGCAACGAATCAGACTGCGGAGGGACGGGCCGCCAACCGCCGGGTCGATATCGTGATTCTCCGGGAAGAATCACCATCGAGGGTTCCGCCGCCCGGTTCAGAAGGTAGCCCTGCTCCACCCGGAAAGCCATCGCCTGCAATTCCGAAGACGGCAAGCTACAACACCAATTCGAGATAGAGCGCGCCTGCGATCGGGTTCTCGCGATACGGCGGGATTTCCTGGAAGCCGCGGCGCCCGTACAGCGCGATCGCATCCTGCATGGAAGATGTAATGGTGTCGAGGCGCATCCGTTGGTAGCCGATCCGGCGCGCTTCAGCGATGATCCGGTCAACCAGCACTTTGCCTGCACCTTTTCCGCGTAAGGCTGGACGAACATAGAGCCGCTTCATCTCGCAAATTCCGGATTCCAGGGGACGCAGCGCTACACATCCAGCGGGCTGCCCTTCCTGGAATGCCAGCAACAGGCACCCGGCAGGCGGAGCATACGCTCCGGGAAGGTCCTTCAATTCTTCGTCGAAGCCCTGGAAACACAGGCTGAAGCCGAGGGAACTGGCATATTCGATGAACAGTGCCCGAGCTTGCTCGATCTGTTCGGGGGATGTAGCCTCGAGGACCGCAGGGGCGTTTCCGAGCGAGACAGGCACGAAACCCTCAATGAGAACCGGAAGCAGCTGCCGATTCTGTTGGAGCGGCGATCGGCTGGTAGTCGTGGTTGGTGATATCGACAATCGCACGGCCGACCAGCGCGACCTTTGCTTCCGAATGCATGCGGATCGGCAGCGTAAATCCCTGGATCTCCGCGTATTCCTGCATGAAGTCGATCTTCTTCACGAACAACGACGGCGACTTAGCGACACGTCCTTGTGCGCGAATCAGACTTCCGGTGGTGGCGTCCAGGAATATGTAGCCTTTGAACAGCCCGACGCGTTTCTGGCGCGGCTTGACCTGGTAGACGTGCAGGCTCTGGTCGCCGTCCTGAACCACGCCCTTGTAAGAAAACTTGTAATTCTCCGGACGGAGTGCGGTGGCGGCAGGATCATCCTTCAGGGCATGATCCACTTCCGACTGCAAGAGGCGGGCGATCACGTTCGTCTTCACAAAGCCGTCGCCCTCAAAGCGAACCGACTTAAAACTCAGGGTATGGGGTGCCGTGTAGTGACGCTGCAGTTCGTATTCTCCGTGTTGCGCGTTGTCGGGAAGGTCTGCCCGAATGAGCGTGTCCGCGGAATAACCTGCCAGAGTCTGCGCCTGGCGGTTGGACCGCTGCTGATAAGTCGACAGGGCAAGTTCCGGCGACATGCGTGGCAATGAAACGGCCGGTGCCAGACTAGGCGGATTTGCCGACGGCAGCGGCGGGTTCGGAGTTCCGTCGGCGGCAAAGGCGTACACCGCCGGCGCCGTGGGCACCGTGCGATTGGTGGATTGCGCCAGCAAGGACGAGCAACTTGCGAACAGCAGCAAAAAGATAGCAGTGAGACGGCCCATGAATAAGTTCTGGTACATAGATTACAGGAGATTCCTCGGAAATTGAAAAGTAACGCCGGTGACTCGCGGGCGCAGCTGTTGGTAATGTCGCTGCAACAAGCAGAGTTCTCTACATTGCTGTCATCTCCCTTGATTCGATGCGCGTCCCCGGCATTTGGCACCAACGTTCGATTGCACGAGGCGCACGCTCCAATTAAGATTCCTCCACTCCCATGTCGGAAGTCATTTTGAGCGAGCCCCAAAGGTGACCAGTTCCTTCGACAACGATCCCAACCCTTCCGTTGAAGTCTTCGCCGTTTATGGCGTCGAGCCGGAGATCCAGGCCTACGCGATGGCGAAATATTCGCGCTCGGCGCTTTCCATGAAGGAGTCGCTGAAGGAAATTACGTCGCAGAAGGCGGAGAAGTTCCTCAATACGTTTTACTTCCAGTATGGGCACCGCTCGATCGCCGATCTCGCGCACCTCGCGCTGGCGATCGAGCGCCTGTCAATCCTGGCAGCGATCGTGATCGCCGACGAACAGCGCTGGGATGGCCAGGAACGTTCGACCCGGTACCAGGATTTCAAAAAGAGTGGATATTACACGCCGGAATTTGCGGATGCATCGGCGCGGTCACTCTATCGGCGGACGGTCGATCAGCTGTTTGCCGATTATGAACGGTTGTCGGAGTCGATGTTCGGGTACCTGCGCGGGATCACGCCGAAGCCCGCGGACATGAAGCAAGACACCTACGAGCGGACGCTGCGGGCACGGGCATTCGATATTTCGCGCTATCTGCTGCCGCTGGCGACAAACACGTCGATGGGAGAAATCGTCAATGCACGGACGCTGGAAACACAGGTTGCGCATCTCCTCTCGCACACCCACAAGGAAGTGCGCGATCTCGGAGGCTTGCTGAAAAAGGCGGCAACGGGTCCGGCGTACAACGCAAATGAAGAGTCGCTGCGGGCGCTGGTGGCTGAAATTCGCGGTCTTTCCCCCGAGCTTGCGGATCGCGCCGAGCGCGAATTACTTCGCGAGGTTCGGGTTGCGTCGACGCTGGTGAAATATGCCGATCCCAACGCTTATGAAATCGAAACCCGCCGCCAGTTGCGGCAAGCAGCGGCGGAGCTGATGAACGACGCAAAGATCGATCCGGCGCCGATGGTTGACCTGATCGATGCGGAACCCCTGGACGTTGAACTCGCGAGCACCCTGCTCTACGAGCACTGCCACTATCCGTATCGGCAGATCAGACAGTTGGTCGAGGCAGCAGGCGCGACGCGGCGGCAGGAGATCATCGATCTGGGTCTGCGTCATCGCGGCAAACACGACGAGATGTTGCGTCCGTTCTCCGCCGGGCAGCAATTCCGTTTCGACATCCTGATGGATATCGGTGGATTCCGCGATATGCACCGTCATCGCCGCTGTGTACAGATCATGCAGGACTTCACGACAGCGCATGCGTTCGATACGCCTCCAGAAGTGGAAGCGGCGGGGGTGCGCGCGGAGTACGAGTCGGCGATGAAGCAGGCGGTGGCGGCGATCGGCTCGTTGACGGCGGAGGGCGGAGAGGGTACGCAGAATGCGCAGTATGCGATCCCCCTGGCCTTTCGCAAGCGCACGCTGTTCAAGATGGACTTCGCCGAGGCGGTGTATATCTCCGAACTGCGCACCACTCCGGCCGGACACGCGTCCTATCGCAACGTCGCATATGCAATGTATGAAGCGGTGGCGGCGAAACATCCGGTGTTAGCGAAGTATTTTCGCGTAACGGATGTGCGAGAGCCGGTGGATTTGCTGAAACGGTGACGGGGTGGGCGCGCATCCCGGCTCGCCCATCGCCAAAATTGACGACGCTCAATTGCCACCCTAAAATCACTTCACACATGCCTCTCTACGAATACCAGTGCAAAAAGTGCGGACACCGCTTTGAAAAGATCCAGAAGTTCTCCGATAAACCCATTAAGAAGTGCCCCGCGTGTGGCGGGGCGGTCGAGCAACTGATCTCGGCTCCCGCGGTACAGTTCAAGGGATCGGGCTGGTATGTGACCGACTACGCCAAGAAGGGGACTACGCCCTCCACAACCGCCTCGGACAGCAGCAACTCGAAAGAATCAGGCAAGGATTCCAAAGAAACAACAAAGGACGACAAGCCGAAAACTGAAACGTCGCACAAGAAGCACAAGTAAGACGAAAGAGTTTTCCGGCTAGCGGTCTACCCCATCGCACCCCATGTGGTCAGCGTTGAATCCTTTTCGGAGGCGCTGCATCTAAATAGTCGTTATAACGAGTATATTGGAGGACCATGATTACCATCCGGCGCAGCGACGACCGCGGAGGCGGCGACTACGGCTGGCTCAAGACGCACCACACTTTCAGCTTCAACGACTACTGGGACGAGAAGTGGATGGGTTTCCGGTCCTTGCGGGTCATCAACGAGGATTTTGTCGCACCCAAAGGCGGTTTCCCGACGCACCCGCACCGCGACATGGAGATCATCACCTACGTCTTGTCCGGGCAACTCGAACACAAGGACAGCCTCGGCACTGGCTCGATCATCTTGCCGGGTGACGGCCAGCGCATGACCGCAGGCCGCGGTATCCGGCACAGCGAATTCAACCCCTCGGCAACAGCGGCTGTGCACCTGCTCCAGATCTGGATCATGCCCGACAAGCAGGGTCACGAGCCCAGTTACGAGCAGAAGAGTTTCCCCGAAGGCGAAAAGCGAGGCAAACTGCGACTGATTGCCTCGAACGACGGCGCCCACGGCTCGGTGAAGATCAATCAGGATGCCAAGCTTTTTGTCAGCCTACTGGCGCGGGGAGATGAAGTCGTCCATGATCTCGGTAGTCAGCGACATGCGTGGCTTCAGGTTGCTAAAGGCGAGGTCGAAGTGAATGGCAAGAAGCTCGGCCAGGGCGACGGCGCTGCCATGAGCGACGAGACCAAACTGATTGTCAAAGGAACAAAGGACGCAGAAGTACTGCTGTTTGATCTGGCGTGACGAACGGGTTGCAAGGTTTCAGGGTTTCAAAATTCCAAGGGCGCCTGTTGCGTCGACGACAGCGCTACCTTCGAGTCCAGCGATCCTTGAAACCTTGACACTCTGAAACCTCATTTTTTGATCCCCACCACCGCCATCATTCTTCCAGTTGCTCCTTTTTCGCTGCGATGGCTGAACAGCAAGTCGGTATGACACGACGTGCAAGGCGCAGAGGTGTCGATGTTCTTCGCCAGGACGCCGGCGTCGATAAGCTGCCGCCGGTTGGCTTCCATCAGGTCCAAAAAAATCTTGACGGGCAGTTCGCTGTGTCCGGGTGCGCGCGCGGTCAGAAATAGCAGGGGATACTTCTCGCGCACCGGATCCGATTCCTTCACTTCCCGGAATAACTCGTCGGCATAGGCGAACTGGCCGCGGAATTTCTGCCGCACGTCTTCGCCCACGACGTAGCAGCACGACTGCACGCCTGGTCCAATGGCGGCGATCAGATTGCGAGGTTCGCTGCCAAAGTGCCGGCGCATCTCGCCGATTCCCTTCTCGACAATGCGTCTCACCGTGCCACGCCAGCCGGCATGAAAAACACCCACGGCGCGTTTCTTTTTGTCTGCGACGATCACCGGCATGCAGTCGGCCGTCAGCACAGCGAGCAGGAGTCCTGGAGTCCGCGTAATCAACCCGTCGCCCGGCAGCGGATGGTCAGGCACGTGGTCGACAAAGTGGACCAGGTCCGAGTGAATTTGGCGAAGCGTGACGAGGGGCCAGCCCGAAACTCCCAGAGCCTGACGGAAAATCATGCGGTTGTGCTCAACCGCCGCCCGCGCATCGTGTTTCGTGAATCCGAGATTTAGAGCTTCACCGCCATAGACCCGCGACACCCCTCCGCGGCGTGTCGAAAAGGCGTGAACCAGCCAAGGAAGTTTAGCGAGTTTAGTGGCATGGAGAAACTGCAGATTGGCTCTGGACCGAAACTTGGAAACCACCATTTCAATATACGTGATGCTCAACAGGCTATGTTCCGGTTTGCTCGAGGCGCGATTGGGCGCTATTCTAAGCTCCGCATGTTTACCAACTTCACCGCGACCGACCGCTGGACCGGCAAGCAGGTCCACTGCATGTATGAGGCCCTGATCGTCGCAATTTCGACCCGGCATGCCGATGCTGTGGACATCAAATTCCTGGTGGATGGCCGTCCTGTGTGGTTGGCTCTGCCCCATCCGGCTTGGGTGGAGTACAAGAAGCGAACCGGGAAGATGATCACCGACGCTCTCGCCAAGGAAATCGCCGGTCATTTCCTCAAGGCGGTCCTGGAAACCGGGGAGGGCCTTGGCCGGGAGATGTATTCCCTGACCGTCGACCAGACCCTGCAGCACCTGGAAGCCGTAGTCGCCGCAGCAGAAGCTTCCCTGTCTTCCGTGCGCTAGCCGCCGTCACGGGTTCGCTCCAGACCAGGCGTCCATTCGTCACAAGTCACTGTGATGTCAAACACTTTCCGGACCTTTCCGCGCTGGCGATAATGGTTTGCCCCACAAGGTTAGGGTACTGTAGGCCCCGACCAAGCGGTCGGCACCTAAGCTTGGAAAGACCCGCGCAAATGAGGGACAATCTAGCAGCGCCCAGGGGTGGGGAGGTTCTAGGAGACGGTCCGGCCACATTATCCGCCAGATTCTTCAGTGTGCCGGTCCAGGCTACGCCTCAGCGCGTAGGCCGATGTATCCAGGAGACGCCATCATGTCCAGTCTAGCCTTGGAAGTAGAGACCACCAGCACGGGAAAACACAAACCATTAGCGCAGTGGGTCGAGGAAGCGGCACAACTCTGCAAGCCTGACCGGGTGCATTGGTGCGACGGGTCTCACGACGAATACCAAACCATGCTGCGCTTGATGATCCTCACCGGCACCGCCATTCCCCTGGCCGAAGACAAGCGCCCCAACAGCGTACTTGTCCGTTCGAATCCAGCGGACGTAGCCCGGGTCGAAGACCGGACATTCATCTGCGCCCGGACGAAAGACGAAGCGGGCCCGACCAACAACTGGGAAGATCCCGTCAAGATGAAGGAGAAACTGCGCGGCCTCTACGCCGGCGCAATGACCGGCCGCACCATGTATGTGATCCCTTACAGCATGGGGCCCATCGGATCGCCGATCGCCAACATCGGCGTGCAGATCACGGATTCTCCCTACGTCGTCGCCAACATGCACATCATGGCGCGGGTCGGGACGCGCGTGCTGGAAGTGCTGGGCGAGAACGGCGAGTTCGTGCGCGGCTTGCATTCAGTCGGAGCACCGCTGGGGCCGAATGATCAGGATTCGCCCTGGCCCAACAATTCTCAACAGAAATACATCTGCCATTTCCCAGACACTCGCGAAATCTGGTCTTACGGATCCGGTTACGGCGGCAACGCGCTGTTGGGCAAGAAGTGCCATGCCCTGCGCATCGCCTCCGTGCAGGCGCGTGACGAGGGCTGGATGGCCGAGCACATGCTCATCCTGAAGATGACCAGTCCGGCTGGCCAGGTGAAGTACATGACGGGCGCATTCCCCTCGGCTTGCGGGAAGACGAACCTCGCCATGCTGATCCCCACGATTCCGGGATGGAAGGTGGAGACGGTCGGTGACGACATCGCCTGGATGAAGTTCGGAGCCGATGGGCGGCTTTACGCCATCAACCCCGAGCACGGCTTCTTCGGTGTCGCTCCGGGCACGAGCATGAAGTCGAATCAGAATGCGATGCTCACTGCGACGCGGAATTCCATCTTTACCAACTGTGCTATGACTCCCGACGGCGACGTCTGGTGGGAAGCGATGACTGACGACAAGCCCCCGGAGTTGATCGACTGGCTGCGCAGGCCTTGGACTCCGAACTCCGGCCGCAAGGCAGCGCATCCAAATGCGCGGTTTACCACCCCCGCGGGCCAATGTCCAGTAATCGCGCCGGAATGGGAGGATCCGAAAGGTGTGCCGATTGATGCCATCCTGTTCGGCGGACGCCGGGCCGGGATCGTGCCTCTCGTCACAGAAGCTTTCAGCTGGCAGCACGGAACATTTCTGGGGGCGACCGCCAGCAGCGAGACCACTGCGGCCGCCGCCGGCAAAGTCGGTGAACTCCGCCGCGACCCCATGGCCATGTTGCCGTTCTGCGGCTACAACATGGGCGACTACTTCGGGCACTACCTACAGATCGGATCCCGACCCGGCGCCAAGCTGCCCCACATCTTCTATGTGAACTGGTTCCGACAGGATGAAAACGGCAAGTTCCTGTGGCCCGGCTATGGCGAGAACAGTCGCGTCCTGAAGTGGATTTTTGAACGCTGCGACGGCAAGGTCCATGCCGAAGATACACCTATCGGACGCATACCCCTGCCGGCGGACCTCGATACGCGCGGCTTGAACGTTCCTGCCGCCAACATCGTCAAGTTGCTGAGCGTCGACGTCGACGGCTGGCTGGAAGAGGTGCCCCGCATCCGCGAACACTTCGCGAAGTTCGGCCAGCACCTGCCGGCAGGGTTGCGCGGCGAAATCGACGAACTCGAGGACCGGCTCACCAAGGCGAAGAAATAGCGGGCTCAAAAGACGCGGATGAAGCCCGGGAGCACAATCCCGGGTTTCTTTTTGGGGTCCATGCCAGGTCAGTGGATCGCTCGCGCGAGAGCGATCAATGCGATCGCTCCGATGGTTGCCGTCACAATCGACGGGATCAGTCCGCCGCCTGAGCTGAAACCGAGCAAGCGGACCAGCCAGCCGCCCACAACAGCGCCTACCACGCCGAGAAGTAGATCCATCACTAGGCTCCCGCCGGAGCGTTTCATGATCTTGCTGGCGAGCCAGCCCGCAATCAGCCCTACCACAATCACCCAGAGCAGCCAGAACATTGGTTGTCCTCCAGCGGATGATTGTACAAGTTCCAGCCTTCAGGCTTTAGACGCCGGGCAATTCCAGCAATGGCCGATCCCAAGTGGCTCTCCGTTGGATTTCTCCGCAAGGAGAGACCCCGTCGAAGCCTGAAGCCTTTCTTGTGCTTAAATCAAAGAATGTTTGCCCGCAGGATCAGCGTGGAGTATGAGGAGAAAGGAACGCGGCACCCGGTCCCCTTGAGATGGCTGGACAGTTTCAGCATGCGGAATTTCACTAACGCCACTGTGTTCGACGACACGCTGCCCGTGACTGATGGACAGATGGAGATCGGGACCAACGTGCCACTCGACCAGCTGCATGAGGCCATGGAGGATTGGTTTCGGCGAAAGAGCTACCTGCCGAAGGGAACACACCTGTTCTTGAGCGAGAACCCTGCCCTCTAGAGACTCAATCCAACCAGGCCGTTCCCTCATTCACTTCAACTTGCTGTTATTGAGCACCTTAGTGGCACACCTGCCGCTCACTGAGCACTCACTTCCCACTCACACGCCATGCCCTGACAAGTCACTGCGGAATCATCATGCGTGCATTGTTGGCCGCAAGTAGCCAGAGCAGAGTCGAGACGAACAAATTCACAGAGCATCCGCTCAGGAGGCACGCCATGAAAAACTCAAGATTCATGATCTCGGCTGTATTTGCAGTGTTCGTCCTGCTTACTTCGGCTTGGGCTCAGACCGGGGCCGTTCGGGCAACCGTCCCGTTCGACTTCACCGTCGGCAAGCAGACTCTGCCGGCGGGCGAATATCGGGTCACCATCAACGGTCCGGGGCTGCTCCAGGTGGCGCGTATTGCTGGTCCCGGTGCGGTCAGCGTGATGACCAACCTCACCGGTGGCGGACCGAGCCAGGACTCGAGCCCCCGGCTCGTTTTCCATCGCTACGGGAGGCGTCACTTCCTGTCCATTGCATGGATCGGTGACGGGAACATGGGACGCGAACCGTACGCCTCAGCGGAGGAGTTGGAGTATGCGCGGACAACCAAGCAGGAGTTGGTTACCGTGCTCGCATCGCGCGTGGCTGAGAGGTAAACCTGCTATCTTGACTGAAAAGGGGAAGCCCGGAGCATTCCGGGCTTTCTTTCATCTGAAAAATCACTTGTATTCCAAATCGAACGAGTAGATCTCCTGTACCCCCGTGTCGCGAGTCGTAATCGGCCGCCCGTCTGGTGTGATTCCGAACCAACTTCCGCCCCATTGATCCATTCGTATGGCAGTTCCCCGGAAACCCTTCGTCGACGCGATCTGTTCCTTCCGGTGGTCCGCAATAGAAATGCGAACCACCGAGTCACCATTTTCTGCGTATACAAACGCACTATTACGCGACCAACACGTCCAGCCGAAATTACCACCAGAAGCCAACGCTTCCCATGTGTTGCTGACAAAACTGAAGAGCGTCAGTTCGCCCGCCGACGCTGACAACACAACCAAGTACTTGCCATCTGGCGACCACCTCGGCGACCACATGCCCCGTGATCCCGGTACCGAAGTTGCCATTTGAGTCTGGAGATTTAGAATTCTCACATCTGATGGGCCGTCTGGTGGTTTGTAATGGTAGGCGATCGAATTCCCGTCTGGAGACCATGTGGGATCACCGGAGTATCCCGCCAACAACAATTCGGGAGCGCCGCCGTCTGCATTGACTACATAAATTCGTGTCAAGCTGTCATTTGTCATCTGGCTTCGATCCCCATTTGACAGATCCGTGAAGGCGATCAGTTTGCCGTCAGGTGACCATCGGGGATTCATGACTGCGAGCGGCGGCACTGTCAGTTGCATTCGCTCGCTGCCATCGATGCGGCTACGCCAAAGGGTGCCTTCGGGGTAGGAGACATAGGCGACCCATTGGCCATCGCGCGAGAAGTCCATGTAACAAGCGGGAATGCCCGAGAGGTATGGCACGAACTGCTTCAGCTTGGGGTCATAAACGGACAGTTCGCCATGGCGTTCAATGCCGACTGCATAGATGTGGTGGCCATCTCGACTGACGGTGGGGTTGCCGATCGACATCGGGCCAAAGGTCAACTGTTGGGGCGGACTTTGTTTTATCCACCAACGGCGTTTTTCTGATACTACCCAAAGGGTCCATCGCTCTCCATCCCATCCCGAATAGAAATAGTGCTGTCCGTCAGGACTCCAAACTACCTCCTCGTACATTTTTCCTGCCATCCAGGAGGACGTGGGGGTGGCTCCCATCCGTCGCAACCTCCCACATCGTTGGTCCCGGCCACACTCCAAAGCGAATATGCAATCCGTCTGGAGACAGATACGGTGTCCTGTAATCGGGAAAGGATACGACCTTTTGAACATTCGTGCCGTCAACATTCGCACGATAAAGGTCCCTATCACTGCTGTCGACGAAGAAGATACCGCGTCCGTCCGCGGTCCAAAGTGGTAGTACCGCATTTTTCAGCACTAGGCGAGGTACGCCGTCTGGCAGAGTTTTTATCCATGCACCCGCCTCGTTTCCTTCGTCTACCTGAAACAACAACTGCGATCCGTCCCTGGAGATGTCAAACCACCAGACGCTGAGACCTGCTCGCTCGAGCGGCCTGATGTTGGTTGTTTCTCCGCCCAACACCGAAACCCGTGATATCACTCCGCTCGAGGCTTCGCCTTCTTTGAAGTAGATCGATTTGTCGTCGGCAATGGGCCGAGCCCAAACCCACTTCAAATGTCCGGTCTTCGTCAGGGAATGGGAGCCCACAATCCTCGGCAGGGGCGGCGGTTTCGTGAGCCACCAGGTTGCCGTTGCCGCCGCTATCAGTACCAAAGCAGCAAGCATCGCAAGCCAGATACTGCGACGAACCCTCCGTCTTGACTCGGACGCTGTACGCAACACGGTGCCTACCAAGGTAGCGGTGATTCTGCTCACCACGTCTTCGCCGGGTGGCAATTCGGCGCCGGAATGCTTGGCCAGGCTGTCTCCGGAGGCCACCTCTCCGATAAAGCGATACCCGCGCTTGGGCAACGTCTCGATGTAAATGGGCTTTTCCGCATCATCCCCCAGTGCTTCACGCAACTTCTTCACCGCCGTATTCAGGCTGTGGTCGAAGTCAACGAAGGTGTCGGAAGCCCAGAGGCGTTGGCGAAGCTCATCGCGCGTCACCAGTTGACCGGGCTTCTCAAGCAGGATTTCGAGGATTTGAACAGGCTGGCCCTGCAACTTTAAACCGATGCCATTCTTGCGGAGTTGCCCGCATTCGGTGTCAAGTTCAAAAGGGCCGAATCGGAAGGTTTGCTTCTCGCCCACGGGCAAATGACACCCCCGGGGAAGATGCAAAGTATACTCCCGGACGTCGGAACAGATCAGTGATCTAGTATCTTGGTTTTAATTAGGGAGTTGGCACGACTATCCGCCAAAACTCGAGGCTTTTTCCAGCTTCAGCTGCCGGGCGAAAACCCTGACAACCATTCCATCGAATCGCGTTCCGCTGAGTTGTTCGAGTTCCGCCACGGCCTGCTGATCTGTCTTGGCGGGCGTAAACGACCGGTCACCCGTCATGTTCACAAACGCATCGGCGACGGCGATGATACGCGCCCAGAGAGGAATATTCTCGCCGCGTAAGCCTACCGGATACCCGGTTCCATCGAATGCTTCATGATGTGCCACGACGGCCCGCTCGAATACATCGCTGTCCGACATGGCCCGCAACAGCGCGGCGCTCATCTCGGGATGGGTTCGCAGAACCTGAAGCTCATCTTCGCTGAGCGGGCCGGGCTTGTTCAGAACCTGCTCGGGCACGAAGAGCTTGCCGACGTCATGTACGCGCGCCGCGAAAGTCACGTCCTGGATTTCCTGCGGCGACAGGTTCAGCCCGCGCGCGATCATGGCCGCGTAGTGCCCGCATTGCTCGCCGTGGCCGGAAGCGTTGTGTTCGCGCAGCTCTGAAGCCCGGGTCAAGGCCTCCATCCCTTGCCGCAGCGCCACCTGATCGCGACCGTCCGTGCCGGCGCACAGCTTGCGTAACGTCGAGACCAACTCTTCGAGGTGCTCTGGACGAGTGCTTTCGCGCTGCAGAAATCCTTCGATGTATCCGGAAACCAGACGCCGCTGAATGGTCGATCCGTCGCCGTCGCTGATCAGTTCCGCGGTCGATACCTGGTTGCCGCCGGCATGCTTGGAAACATACATGCCCGCATCTGCAACGCGAATAATGTCCTCCGCAGAGAAGCCATGCACCGGGAAGCTGGCCACGCCAAAACTTCCGGTGATCTGGTGTTCTTCGAGCATCGGATCGGTCGCCAGCCAGAGCCGTAACCTCTCGGCCAGCACTTGTGCCTGCTCGATCCCGGTTTCGGGCATGAGGATGATGAACTCATCACCGCCATAGCGCGCGACCACGTTGGACTGGCGGCACTTCTGCTCCAGGAGTCGCCCGACTCGCGCCAGTACCAGATCCCCCTCCAGATGCCCGAGCGAGTCGTTCACTTCCTTGAACTTGTCGAGATCGATCAGCACCACCGAGAACGGCCGCCCCGAGCGCGAGGCCCGTTTCCACTCCGACGTCAGCGCCTCCCAGAAGAAACGCCGCGTCTTGATTCCGGTGAGGCCGTCGGTGATCGACTGCTGTTGCAGCTTCTGGAAAACGAATGAGTTGTGCAGGGCGGTCGCGAGGAGATCGGCGAGCGTGTTCAGGATCAGCACGTCCTGGGGATTGAATGCATTCTCCGAACGGCTTTCCACGTTCAACACGCCAAGCAGAGTCTCACCGTAGGTGATCGGCAGACAAAGCACCGCGCGCGATTCCGGAAGCACGCCTCCGACTTGACCCGAGCCTGCGTTCTGCACCAGTCCGGTGACGCCGCTGCGCGCGACCTTGCCCAGAATGCCGCTTCCCACCGGGATGCGCTTGCCCAGCGCAACGGATGTGGTACCTGCCTCGGCCTTGATCTCGATGTCTTTGGTCGCGTAGTCCATGATCCCGATGCCGATGTGGTCGTAGCGGAAGTTCTTTTGAATTTCCCGAACGATGTCATCCATCATCTGTTCGGCATCCTGGCTGGAAATTGCCGTCTTGGAGATATTGTTGAGAAAGGCAAGGTGCCGAGCGCGCCGCTGCTCCTCGGTGAAGAGGCGGGCGTTTTCCACCGCAACCCCCAGTTGGCCTGCGGCCGTATTCATGACCTCAAGGTCGCGGGCCTGAAATACGAATTCTCGTTGGGTGCTTAGAGCGGCCATGACTCCGGCCGGCTTGCCGCCCAGCAGAATCGGAACTCCACAAAACGACTTCGCCGGTTCCGGTGGGATGAAATCCACATTCAACTTGGCGCGTGTCTGCTCGAGGTCGGATTGAATCAGCAGCGGTTGTCCCGTGCGGACGATGTGCTCGGTAAGTCCATTGCAGAGCTTGCGCGACCGTTTCGGCAGCGTCCGCCCGCTTTCAACTTCCAGTTCAAAGCGGATCTCATCGTCTTCCTGAAATGCGATGTAAAAATTGCTGGTATCGAAGATCTGGCCGAGTTCCACCTGCACCGTGCGCAGAACCTCGTCTGGATTGAGATGCGAACTGATGGCCTGTCCGACTTCGGTCAGCAACTCATATTCTTTCGTGCGACGCTGGGCCTCGTGCATCACGACGTAGTTCTCAAGGGTCAGCGCGATCTGTAACGTCAGCCCGATCAGGAGCCGCAGGTTCGAAGAGCCGAACATCCGCTGCTCGGCATGCGGAAACAGGACAACTCCGAAATTGTGCTCGCGCGTCTGTAGGCTCACCGCCATCAGGTTGCGGATACCTTCCGCCAGGAACGTTTCCTTAAACGCCCCGAACTGCCCGCCGGGAAAGACCGGCAGAGGTTCTTCCAGATCCACCAGTCCGTGAAACGTCACCACGCCCCCGCGCCGGTACGCGAGTTGCGCGATGTAGTCTCCTGCACCTTTCTTTTGCAGCTTCTCCAGGAAGTCGTCGGAGAATCCCTTTTGTACGGAAGGCAGCGTGGAGCGCCAGGGCTCCGATATGAACATGACTGCACGGTGCGTCGGCAAAGGCGCAGCCAGGCGATCAAGGAAATTCTGCAGGCTCGGCGTCAGGTCTGTCGCGGAGAGGAACCGCCGCGGGTCGACACCAAGAGTTGACAGGGCGAGGGCGTTTTCCTGCACGGCATTGCGCTGGTTCTCGAAGGAGACCATCACCATCGTGATGGCCAGCAGCATTTGAGGGATGGGTCCCAGGAAGTCCCCGGCACGGCCAAACAACTCCAGCGACGGATGGCGGAACTGCCCCACTCCCATTAGCGCGGCCCAGAGCGCCAGCGAAATCGCCAGAGCGCGGAAGGCGAGCGAGTTCCGCCGGTGAGCGTGAAAGTAGAAGTAACCCGAGCAGTACAGCAGGATCGCGGCAAGTCCGACCTCGAGGCGGTAATAGGCCAGCGGGACGGGCTTGTCGCTGAATGTCCCTCCGAGCATGTGTGCGCGCAGGTTGGAGTAGACGAGCGCCAATCCACCCAGTGTCAGCACAACGTCGTACCACTTCAGCTCGAATGGGCCCTTCATCAGTCGGGTGGAGACGAAGATGCTCATCGCCATCGCCACCAGCAACGAGGAACTCAGGGCAAAGAGGATCGCGGATGGCCGCTCGAAATACGCCCAGGCTTCCAGTGCATAGTGGAGAGTGTAGGCGGCCCACGCCAGCTGCCAGGCCCGGAAGTAGCTCTGTCGGCTCTGCTCGTAGAGGTAGGTGAAGACCAGGAAAACGAGCAGCGCGACGGCTCCGGGGACCAACACTAGACCTGTGCCGATAGTATTCATGACTCGGTCTCAAGCAATCCGAAGCGGTGTTTTATCGTGGCACACATGGTTGCAACAAAACAATCGCAGAATGGCTTGGATTTGAGATACACCACTCCTCCCGGGGTCCGTACTCATTAGGATGAGCCGTCCAGGGAGCGCAGTCGCCGTCAAGCATGACCACATTGGTTACCAAAGTAACCCTGCCCGCAAACCCTTCCCACGTGTTCATCTTATCCACCAACGCGAAGGCCTGGCAGGCCGGACCTCCCCCCAGATTCGACTTGCTATACTGAAAATTCATGCTGCGAGTCCGATTTGCGCCCTCACCCACCGGATTTCTGCATGTGGGCAGCGCGCGCACCTTCATCTTCAATTGGTTGTATGCCCGCCGGAACGGCGGCACCATGGTGCTCCGCCTCGACGACACGGACGTTGAGCGCAACACGGAAGCATCCGTAAACTCGATTTTCGGCGGCCTGCGCTGGCTCGATCTGGGTTGGGACGAAGAATACAAGCAATCCGAGCGCCTTGCCCTGCACCGGCAAATCGCCGACGCCATCTTTCAGAAGGGACTTGCCTACCGCGACTTTACTCCCGCGCACGCGGGCGATTCCGAGAGGTCAGGTCCGAGCCAGACCTGGCTGTTCAACCCAGGCATGCGCGAGTTATCCCGCGAAGAAAGTGATCGACGCGCCGCTGCGGGCGAACCGTTTGCGCTGCGGTTTCGCGTTCCGCGCGGCTTGGGTCAGCAGGTTCGTTTCACCGACGCGGTATATGGAGAGCAGGTCAAAGCCGCCGACGATATCGAAGACTTCGCTCTGCTGCGCTCCGACGGCATGCCGACCTATCACTTGGCTTCCTGTGCCGACGATGTCGATTTGAAAATCAGCCATATCATCCGCGGCCAGGATCATCTTTCCAACACCTATAAGCATGTCCTGATCTTCGAAGCTGCGGGCGCGGCCGTGCCCCACTTCGCGCACCTGCCATTATTGGTCGCACCTGACGGATCGAAGCTTTCCAAGCGCAAACACGGGCCCATCGTCAGCGTGACGACTTACCGCGATGCCGGCTTTTTGCCCGAGGCTTTCCTCAACTTCCTTTGCCTACTGGGCTGGTCGCCAAAGGACGACCGCGACAGAATGTCGCGCCAGGAGTTGATCGACGCCTTCTCGCTCGAAGGAATCAACCGGGCGAACGCGGTCGTGAATTTCAAAGAACCGGCGGCGACGCCCGAAGAGATGTTCGACCCCAAAGCTGTATGGCTGAATGCCGAACATATTCGCGCCCTGCCCGTTGAAGACTTGAGTGCTCGACTGCTGCCGGTCATGCGCGAAGGCGGTGTCAACGTGACTCCCGAGAAGATGCTCGCTGTCACACCGCTCATCCGCGAGCGCATCAAGCTGATGCGCGACGCCCTGACTGCGGCCGATTTCTTCTTTGTTGACCAGCTTCCGCCCTACGATCCCGCCGAACTGATTCCGCAGAAAGGCGATGCCGCCATGGCCGCCAAGGCTCTGACTCGTGCCCGCGAAGTCCTGGCAAAGACAGAATTCAGGCACGATCCTCTCGACCACGCTCTGCGGGCCGCCGCCCAGGAGCTTGGCCTTAAGGCTGGACAAATGTTTCAGCCGATCCGCGTCGCCGCCTGCGGGCGCAAGAACGCCCCGCCCCTGTTTGAGACCCTCGAAGTGCTGGGCCGGGAGAAGACTCTGGCACGGATTGAAGGCGCACTCCGAAACCTCTCCTAGCCGGGGGCTGTCGTTTTTCTCTGGAACTTCGCTAACTCAACAAACGTATGTGTTATGTGAGTGGCGCACGTGTCTGGTTGAGGAATCCTCGAGTCGGCAACCTGCCGTGCCCTTCACCCAAAGCACTTGGCGGAAACGCTCGTGCATCGCTGCGATTCCGGCCCGGTTATGGTAGCGTGCTTCGATCGGAGAAAAACCATGCGTCACCGCACTGCCGTTGTTCTTGCCTTGACTGCCTTAACCCTCCCTCTGCTGGTGCTCGGTCAGAAGAAAGCTGCCGCGCCCGCTGACGACCAGAGTTCCCTGGTGATCACCTTCAAGGATGGAAGGCAAAAGTCCTACTCCATGTCCGACATCGCGCGGATCGAAGTCAACACTCCGGCCCGGGCTGCCGTCGCCACCAAGGGGCAGAATCGTTTCCTGGGCAAATGGAGAGTCGGTGACGGCGCGGGAAGCCATTTCTTCATCACGCTCAAAGAGGACGGAGTGGCTGAGAAGACGACGGGCGCCAGTCACGGCACTTGGGTTGTGGTCGACAATGAAGCCCGCATCAGCTGGGACGACGGTTGGCACGACACCATCCGGAAGACAGGCTCCAGTTTCGAGAAGGTGGCCCATCGTCCCGGCCGCAGCTTTACCGATGAGCCGGACAATGTGACCAAGGCGGATTTGACCGAAGCTCAGCCCTTGTAAGGCAGGTGGAACGGCACGGGGCCGCAGTCACTCCTGCCCGGTGAGTTCAGCAGCTTTCTGGCGTGCTGCAGCGGCATCCTGTTTCATGCCCTTGGCGTCGTAGGCGGCGGCGAGCGCGATCTCCAGATCGTAGTCGTCGCCGATTCGCTTCTGCTCCCGCAGAAATGAATAGATCGCGTCGTCGTAAAGCTTCAGCTTGAACTGCGCCTGGCCCATCCGGTAATAGACACCTTCCATGTCCGGCTCCAGCTGAGCAGCCTGCCTATATTCATCGATCGAGTGCTGGTAGTCGCCCTCCGCGTAGGCGACCGAAGCGAGTCCGTAATGCGCATTGGCGTGGTTGCGGTCGAGAGCCAGAAGTTGCTGAAACGTCTGGCGCGCTTCGGGGAGCTTCTTCGCCTCCAGGAGCACAAATCCGAGGTTGTTGAACGCGCTGTCGCTGTGCGGATTCAGCTGGATCACACGACGATACTCCATTTCCGCGTTGGCTAGGTCGCCCTTGGTCGCGTAAGCGCGCGCGAGAGCAAAGTGCCCGGGGACAAAGTCTGGCCGCCGGCGAATGACCGTCTGGAGTTCCTCGATGGACTGATCGACCTTGCCTTCGCCCAGGTAACCGAGGCCGCGTTGCATGTGGCGAAGGTAGTCGCGCGAGTAAAGCCACCAACCGGCACCTCCTCCGAGGATCACAAGTACCAAGGCCAGTGTGACGAATCGACGCGCTGGGTGATCACGGTCAGGAGCAAGCTTAGCGATGACCGCGCCGAGGATAAGGCCAGAAACCAACCCGCCGATATGGGCGGCGTTATCGACGTAACTCGACATAGCTCCATAGATGAGATTGAAACCGACGAAGAACACGAGACTGCGTAACGTTCCCGAATAGGCGGCGCGTGGGAGCGAGAACTCTCCCAGATAGATGGAAGCGATCAAGGCGCCTGCAATCCCGAAGACCGCGCCGGAAGCGCCTACACTCAGCACTTGGGGATTCCATACCACGCTGGCGACACTCGCGAGGACACCCGTGATCAGGTAAATGACCCCGAAGGTCGCGTGCCCGTAAAGCGACTCGGCAAGCGATCCAAGGTCCCACAGGCACCACATGTTGAAGGCAATGTGCAGAAAACTCCCGTGAACGAACACACACGTTAGTAGTCGCCACCAGTCTCCCGACAGGGTGTAGGGTCCATAGTTGGCGCCCCAGCGAACTAGATCCTGCCCGGAGGGATTGTCGATGATGGATACCCCGGCGAACAGCATCCCCAGAAACACTGCGACATTAATCCCAAAGATCGCCTGCGTGACTATCCTCGATGTGGAGTCCCGCCGCAACCACGGCGGCGCCTCTACCCGCTGCACCGCATTGTCCGGTTCCTCGCCTCGCTGGGCGGCTTCGTGCTGTACGCACCACGAGCACAGCTTCTTCCCAAAGGAGAAGCCTGGGAGCTTGCGGCCGCATTGAACGCAATTTGCCATGAGGCAGGTCTCAGGTCACAGGTGTCAGATCGCAGGAAACCCGCCTGCAGTTACAGTTGTTGCTCATCGCCGAAGACCAGTGGCTGAAAGCTGACAACTGAGAGCCGAGAGCTTCTAGAATACCGTCACGGAGAAGATCATGCGAATTGCGTGCTCATATCGAATCTTTACCGCTGTCTTGCTATTTGCGATCAGCGCCGGTTCCAGTGCCTGGGCCGGTGACGCTTCCCTTGCTCCCACACCTCCCATGGGCTGGAACAGCTGGGACTCTTACGGTCAGACGATCGACGAAGCTCATTTCAAGGCCAGCGCCGACTGGATGGCGAAACACCTGAAGAAATTCGGCTGGCAATACATGGTGATCGACGAAGGCTGGTATGTGCAGAACCTCGGAGTCGACCCGAAGACCTTCACATTCCAGATGACCGATGATGGCCGCTTTGTGCCGGTCCCGGCGCGTTTCCCATCGGCCGCGAACAATGCGGGTTTCAAACCGGTTGCCGACTACGTACATTCTCTGGGGCTGAAGTTCGGGCTGCATATCATTCGCGGAATTCCGCGCGAAGCGGTCGCGAAGAACATGGCGATTGCCGATTCGTCGTTTCACGCGGCCGATGCCGCCGATCAGTCGGACGCCTGTCCATGGAACGCCTACAACTGGGGCGTGAAATCGAACGACGCCGGACAGGCTTACTACGATTCGATCGCGAAGCTGTACGCGAGTTGGGGCGTGGATTTCATCAAGGCGGACTGCATCGCCGATCATCCGTATAAGCCGGATGAGATTCGCATGCTGTCGAATGCGATCAAAAAATCCGGCCGAAGAATGGTGCTGAGTCTTTCCCCGGGGCCAACCGCTGTCGAGCACGCCGACGAAGTCGCCAAGTACGCCGAAATGTGGCGCATCAGCGATGACTACTGGGATCACTGGGGACCATGGAAGGGCCACGAGTGGTCGCAGGGCCTCTATCAGATGTTCGCGACTACCGCGAAATGGGCCGAACACAGCAAGCCTGGGGGCTGGCCCGATGCTGACATGCTGCCATTGGGGCATTTGGGACCACATCCCGGCGAAGGTGAGGTACGCAATACGATGCTGACCAAAGACGAACAGCGCACGCTGATGACCCTGTGGGCGATCTTCCGTTCGCCGCTGGTGATCGGTGGCGATCTGCTGTCGATGGATGACTGGACGACGTCGCTGCTGACGAACCCGGAGGTGATTGCGGTCAACCAACATTCACGCGACAACCGACCGGTCATCGCCAATGAAAGGACCGTCGTTTGGCTCGCGCAACAATGGCCCTGGATGCCAGGCGTTCAATATGAAATCGACGAAAAGCATGCCCCAAAGGGCACTTACATATCGGTTTTCAATGTAGGAGACAGTGAACAACGCGTCCACTACGGGTGGAAAGATCTCGGGTTGGAAAAGCCTACTTACAAGATTCGCGATCTCTGGGGGCAAAAGAATGTCGGAAGGGCGAAGTCGCTCACAGTGACGCTCCAGCCGCACGCATCAGTCCTTTATCTTCTGGAGAAATGACATATAGCGGGTGCCCCACCCTTAACCTCGCGTTCTTTGCGAGGTTAGGGTGGGTTTGCCGCAGCGATCCTCGTCCTTCCATATAAAATAGATCGAAATGAATCCACCGAATCCAGCGGCCAGTGCGAGCTCCGAACCGTCAGCTCCCGCAGCGCCTTCAAATTTCATCCGCGATATCTTCCTCGACGACATCAAAACCAGGAAGTTCGGCAACGCCGTTATTCAAACCCGTTTTCCTCCTGAGCCGAACGGCTACCTCCACATCGGGCATGCCAAGGCCATCTGCATCGATTTCGGCATGGCCGATGACTTCGGCGGCAAGACCAACCTCCGCTTCGACGACACGAACCCCGAAAAAGAAGAGCAGGAGTACGTTGACGCCATCCAGCGCGATGTCCGCTGGCTCGGGTTCGACTGGGAACGGCTCTGCTACGCCTCCGACTATTTCGACCAGCTCTACGAGTGGGCAATCAAGCTGATCAAAGACGGCAAGGCCTACGTGGACGACCTCACCGCCGACGAGATCCGCGAATACCGCGGCACGCTCACGCAGCCCGGGAAGGACAGTCCGTACCGGAATCGGTCAATCGAAGAGAACCTTGATCTCTTTGAGCGCATGCGCAAGGGCGAGTTCCCGGACGGCTCGCGCGTGCTGCGGGCGAAGATCGACATGTCGTCGCCGAACCTCAACATGCGCGACCCGGTGATGTACCGCATTCTGCATGCCGAGCATCATCGCACCGGCGGCAAGTGGTGCATCTATCCGATGTATGACTACGCGCACGGGCAGTCGGATTCGATCGAAAACGTGACCCACTCGATGTGCTCGCTCGAATTCGCCGATCATCAGCCGATTTATCGCTGGTTCATCGATAACCTCGGCATCTTCCCGTCGCAACAGATTGAATTCGACCGTCTCAGCCTCACGTATACGATGATGAGCAAGCGCCGCCTGCTGAAGCTTGTGCAGGACGGGCACGTGACCGGGTGGGACGATCCGCGAATGCCGACACTATCGGGCCTACGCCGTTTGGGCTACACACCTGAGGCGATTCGTAACTTCGTCACGGCAGTTGGAGTCTCGCGCACCAACGGTATCGTCGAGCTGGCGATGCTCGAGCACTTCGTTCGCGAGGACCTGAACAAGCGCGCGCCGCGTGTGATGGCCGTTCTACGGCCGCTCAAAGTCGTCATCGATAACTATCCCGAGGGACAAGTCGAGGAGATGGACGCGGTAAACAATCCCGAAGACCCGAGTGCCGGAACGCGCAAGGTTCCTTTCTCGAAGGTTCTCTACATCGAGCAGGACGATTTCCGGGAAGTTCCACCGAAGGGATATCACCGCCTGTCACCCGGCCGCGAGGTTCGGCTGCGTTACGGCTACTTCATTACCGCACAGAGCGTAGTCAAAGATGCCAACGGCGAGGTCGTCGAAGTGCATTGCACCTACGATCCCGCGACGCGCGGCGGCGATGCGCCCGACAAGCGTAAGGTGAAGTCCACGATTCACTGGGTATCGGCTGCGCACGCGATTGACGCCGAAGTGCGGCTCTACGACAAGCTCTTCACCAAGGAAGACCCGAACGAAGTGGAAGAAGGCCAGGAGTTCACGGCGAACCTGAATCCCAACTCGCTGGAGGTCATCTCTCACGCGAAACTGGAGCCGTCGCTTGCCAACACGGCCGTGGAAAGCCGCTACCAGTTTGAGCGTTTGGGATATTTCTGTGTCGACAAAGACTCCAAGCCCGGCAATCTCATCTTCAACCGTACCGTCCCGCTGAAAGACACCTGGGCGAAGATTGAGAAGAGGGGCAAGTAAAGGTTCAGCATTCCGTAGGCAAGGCCTTAGACCGCGGAGAGCGCTCTGCTGTCTCAGCGCACCCTGCGGTTCAGGCTTCTTTCCCGAACCTTACCGTTTTGTCTCTGCGTGTGCGGCGTTCGCGGCCAGGATGAACGACGTCGCCGCATCGACGACGTACTCGTTCTCATACCATAGGAATGGCCAGCCTTCCTTGAGTTCGGGAAAATCCGGCTGGATGATCACGATCCCGGGGATCATTCCGCCTGGAATGAAGGTGTAGTCGGCGCGGTTGTTGCCGTAGGCGATCAGTTTCGACTGGGCTCCGACTGCCGAAACATACGACACGTTCGAGGCCGGGTGCCTGCCCAACACGTAGTCGAGACCATGCAAGGTGTGCTCGGGTCCAATGCTCTCCGGAAAGGCCTTATGCAGCAGATACATTTCGGACGCGAATCGGGTCGCCCAGCCAGCACCACCCCATCCTCCTCGTGAGATCGGTACACCGTAGGGATTCTCAGCGAGCATCGCCTGCAACTTCAGCTTGTAGGCGGCCAGGGCCGCGGCGATTCCGTCTTTGAATTCCTGGTCCATGAAGGGAAGAGCGCGGGCCGCCGTTCCTCCAACAAATGCGAATTCTTCGTTGATCATCGGCAGCAGGTCTTTCAGGCGCTTGCGATAGACTCCCCCGCCTCGCGTGGCCAACAGCAACTCGACTGCTGCTTCAATTTCCGCGTGTTTCAAGTTGCCGCCGGTTGTATTGAAGTACTCGAAGATCGCCGGCGGCCCTTTGTGTTCTTCCTCCCATACTCGGATGGCCGTCTGCAGACACTCCTCCGCCATCTTGTCGTCATAGCCACGCAGTACGCGGCTGGCGGCCGCCAGCGCTCCAACGGCGTCATAGCTGAGGGCCGTCGTATGCGTGGTGAATGCCCAACGATCGTCCGGGATGCCCGAGTGGATGCCGTCGCTTTCAAGCGGGCCCATGTGTTCGTCGTAGATGCGACCGTCCGTCTTCGAGGCTGCGTCGCCCAGGTGCGTGTACTGCTCGAGCGTAGGTTCGATAACTCCAGGAATTGCGTGTCCGAACACGTGGTACTGCGCCAGCAGGAAAATTACGCCGTGCTGAATCTGCTGGATCACATCAGGCACGCCGTCAGGCGCGCGCAGCCTGACAGAGCGTGCGGCCTCGTCAACCGAAGTGTCATCGGAATTCACCCCGAACATCTCTCTTGCCAGTACAAGGTCCTCGATGACGCGAGTCTGCGTCTGGGTGCGCAGGTCGAAGTCGCCGGCATCGAACCATCCTCCAACGTTCAAGCCCGGAATGTGCTGGCCCGGTGCGAAGGGCGAATCCGTCGTCGGCCCCTGCTTGTAGCCATCGAAGTGCGTGTAGTTCACGGGAGCCTGACGGGCGTCGTCGAGGTGTGAAACACCGTGCCAGATGCGGTATCCCTCGCGGACTTTCACGTGGTCCATCTGCTCAGCCAAGTAGGTGTCGAGGGAGAGACGCCAGATGCCGTCATACGCGTTGTCGGCAATGCGAAACGGACCAGTTCGTTGTCCTGCGTATTCGATCGCATAGATTCCCGGTTCGCGAACAGCAGAGAAATCGAAATGCGCATACTGATACCGCATCCACTTGCCCCAAGGTCTGACATCGCCGTGATACGCCTCACGATATTCACCTTCAGGAGTGAGCCTCAACACGCGCGCCACCTTCGGCGCACTGAATAACGGATCGAGTTCGATCACCGCTACTTTTTCTCTCGCTGGTGCGTAACCGACCTGGTTGTAGCCAATCACCGGAGGACGGGTCCATCCCGCGATCACATTCGGCTGGATGTGCCAGACCACCACATCTCCGGTCTTGCCTGCCGGGATCAGCGTGCGGACCACGAACCATCCGTTCTGCGCCTTGTTGCGGCCGTCATACAGCAGGATCGGACCGCTGTCCGAAGTGATCGTCACACGTGTCGTCGGTTCTTCGGGCGATAAGAAGATGTGCCTTGTCGTCGACAAAGGCAGTGGTTCGATCGTGCCATCAGCAGCTTTCTCCATCGGCCCGTCGTCCTGCCGTGGGAAAATTCCCGGACCGCCGTCCGTAAGATACGATTTCCCGAAATACAGGGAGGGAAGAAATTCCAGGTTGAAGCCAGCCTTACCCGCCAGCGCCGCCGGAACTGGCTGGTCCAGTTGGACTGCGACTCGAAAGCCTCCGGCTTCCGGCCGAAGGTCGATGCGATACGCGAGCCCGTGATCCGTGTACGAGCAGAGCGCCGCGACTTCATCCGTTGCCGGTCCCCGTTTGCGCTCTTTGAAATCAGGAATCGGGTCCCACTGCTCCGGCGTTGGCGATAGCCTGACATCGCCGCTGGTCGCGATCCGTTGACCATGCAGGATGATCTCCATCCCGTTCATCTTTTGGTCGCCGAAAACCTTGTGGTACGGATCGTGGAACAACAACACACTCAGTCCTTGGGTCTCGAGAACATCTTGGGGAGTCAGGTGTAGATCGGCACCGGGCAGCGGAATGGCAAATGTGAAGAGAAAAATAGCCAGGCAGATGCTGAGAACGGATACTCGGTCTTCCATCATTCTCCTCAGAGCGGTTCCGCCCTTAACTATACCGTCCGAAAACCTTGCCCCCCGCGAAAAAGAAAAACGGCCGGGAAGAAGTCCCCCAGCCGTTTTTCCGGGAAGTGCTTACGAACCAACTACTTCTTCAGCGAGCGGATGAACTTCACCAATTCGCCGATCTGTTCCTTGGTCAGTTTGCCGTCGTAAGCAGGCATCTTTCCTTTGCCCTTGGTAATGATGGTGGTGAGCTCTTCATCGGACTGTTTCTGCACGTCAGCCGAGCCCATATCGCGCAGTTTCAGGTTCTTGCCCATGGTGGTATCGCCCGCGCCAGTGGCACCGTGGCAGGCGGCACATTTTGCTTTGAACGTGTCAGCGCCTCCGTCCGCAAAGGAAAAGACAGAAAAGACCAGCGCTAGCGCAACAACCATGATCGACGCTCTAAGAATGTTCTTCATTCGCACGATTCTCCTGATGATGCTGTCGTTTTAGCGCTCCTTGCCGCGAGCGCGCTCATCCCCGCAACCGCTCAAACTGGACAAGTCACCCAGTTAGACGCAATTTCCCCAGGGCTGAGATTTACGGCGCGTAAGATAACACAAAAGCAGGGAGTTAGGCAGTCCCCCGAAGGCTGTTCAATGGCAAGACTGTGCGTTGGAGAGGTCGTCCGTGCCAAAAGCCACGTGCACAGTGTGATATGCCGCAAAAATCGTTTGGTTTTTCGTTGTGGTGAAACACAACATCAAGCCTAACCTCTCCTCTCCCAATATCTTGCAGTGCTACCACTGTGTGTGTCGTTTGGCATCGCTAGTGCCTAGCAAGGATTGGAGATATCTATCTTCGGGGGCGCTTTGTGGAACCCGCACTGGTGGTGATTGGACTCAACCATCGCACGGCGCCCATCGACGTTCGCGAACACTTCTGGATGAACGAGCGCCGTCAGCAGGAAGCTCTCCAGGTGTTGACTCGCAGTGAAGGCATCGAAGAAGCTTTCGCTTTCTCAACCTGCAATCGCACTGAGTTCGTCGTCTGGGGAGATCCCACTCTGGCGGAGAATTCCGTTCTCCGCTTTCTTGGCTCCCACTACCAGTTGAAATTATGCGAGTGGAAGAATTTTTACCGCCTCCTGGACGAGCAGGCCCTAGCCCATGCCTTCCGCGTCAGCTGTGGCCTGGACTCGATGCACATCGGCGAGGGCCAGATAGGCCGGCAGGTGAATGCTGCCTGGCAGCAGGCCCGAGAGGCCGGCTGTACCGGGCCTTATCTGGACGCGATGTTGAGGAGGGCGCTTGCAGTTCGCCGCCGTGTGCGCAAAGAGACTCTTGCTGGTTTCAATCTGGAATCGGCGCCGCAGGCGGCAGTCGAACTAGCTGCCACGATTTTCGGCTCGTTAGCCAAGCGAAACGTCGTCTTGCTGGGTGCAGGAGCAATGGGAAGGGTGGTGGCGCAGGCCCTAGTCGACCGGGGCGTGGAGTCGATCGTCGTCCTCAGCCGAACCGACGCAAGATCTTCCGACTTGTCGCGCCGCCTGGAGCTTCAAACGGCCCCATTTTCCGAGCGTTACGCTTGCCTGGAGAGTGCTGACCTGGTGATCAGCGCGGCCGCCGCAGACTCAATCATACTCAACGCTGACGAGTGGATCCGCATTAGGCCAAGTCGCAGCGTCCGGAAGCAGATCATCATGGATTTGGCGCTGCCTCGGAATGTCGATCCTGCGGTTCGCCAACTCGCGGGTGTCGTGCTCTACGATCTCGACGACCTCGACCGCTCCGTCAAACCGCGAGCTGTTCCGCAGGACGCGGAGGCTGAAGCAGAGAGAATTGTCCTCGCCGAAGTCCAGGCATTTCGCAAGCAGCTCGCTGCCGAGGACACGGGTTCAGAACTCGTGGCGCTGCATCATCGTTTGGATGAAATCTGCCGCCAGGAACTGGAGTCGTTCCGGCTCGAACAAGGCCCGTTCCCGACGGAGCAGGATCGCCTGCTCACGGCGGCAATCAGCCGGATCAGTCACAAGATTGCCGGCTCTTTGATGCGTTCGCGGAACCCGGTGACTCGATCGTAAACCCCGGTTCGTGTCTACCTTCCAGCCCGATTCGTTCTGCGAACCTGTATCCTGCGCGCACGTTTCCCCAGGGCCTTCCTTTTCGTCGCCGGTTTGCGAGGAATCTCCACCGCCGAGTTTCCTTTCCCAACCACTGCCAACCGTGCCAAGCCGATGAATAAACCGTGCTCGACCACGCCGGGCATTTCCTTCAGAGCGCGCGCGACGGCTGGTGGGTTCGCGATTTTCCCGAAGCTGCAATCCAGGATGTGATGGCCTTCGTCGGTCACGAACGGCTGCCCGTCAGCTCGTACGCGCAGCTTGCACGTCGCCCCGAGCGCCGCAATCTTCTTCTCAAGAACAGCCTGCGCGAACGGAATGATTTCGACCGGCAAGGGGAACTTGCCCAGTACGGGCACCATCTTCGTCGAGTCGGCTACTACGACCATCTTCTTCGAGGCGGTGGCAATGATCTTTTCTCGCAACAGCGCTCCGCCGCCCCCCTTGATCAGGTTCATATGCGGATCCACTTCGTCCGCGCCGTCTATGGTGATATCGATCGTCTGATGTTCGTCGAGCGTGGAGAGCGGGATTCCCAGCTTGCGGGCCAGTTCAGCGGTTGCATCCGAGGTTGGAATGCCCAGGATTCTCAAGCCTGCCTTTACGCGCTCGCCGATCGCAACAACCGCGAAGTACGCTGTCGAGCCCGTCCCCAGACCGACGATGTCGCCATCGCATACCAGCTTGGCAGCGGCGCGGCCGGCAAGTTCCTTCTCCCGTTCATTGGCCATGGATCACCTGGAATCGCGCCCGGGGTCGGAGCGATCAAAGTCCCGCTCGCGAAGCGAAGGCGTATTATTCCACAGCCCGCTGAACAAGCGCACCCACCACCGCGATGTTCTTCACGAGTTCCGCCGGGATCGCGTGCCGGTCGCGAAGATACTCAGGCGCATTGTAGGAGAGCCAGACCTTGCCCCGTTCGTCTTCCCAGGCCAAAGCCTTGAGTGGAAGATCGATCGCCGCGCTGGGCGCGGCAACCATGACTGGAGTGCCGGCTTTGGGACTACCAAAGATCAGCAGTTGGGTCGGGCGCATCGCGAGTCCCACCTTCGCCGCCTCTCCGCCGTGATCGACACGGGCGAAGATGGTGATGCCCTTCTCCTCCAGGATCGATTCAAGGCGGGCGAGAGTTTCCACCGCCGAATACCGGCTGGGAACACTGATGATTCCTGCATCCATCGGGGGCCTCCGTGCGCGTGATTCGCTAGACGGATAGACGGCGGCCGAAGGCGTTCCGTCGCAGAAACTACGGTGTGAAAGTTGCCTGTTGGGCAACACTTCAGCCCACGATCATCTTCCCCAGGATTTCCTTCAAGACCTTTGCAGCGACCGCCGCCGTGATCTGGGTGTGATCCTGTGCGGGATTGAATTCGACAATATCCGCTCCGGCGATCTTACCCGTGATGGCGTGAATGTGTGCCAGCGCCTCGCGCACCGACATACCTCCCGGTTCCCGATGCGAAATGCCTGGCGCAAACGCCGGATCCAGTGCGTCCATGTCGAACGAAACGTAGATCGGCCCGTCGACGTGCATTCGATCAAGCGCCGGCAAGTGCCTCATCTCGATGACCTCGACACCAAAGCGCTCCGCCTGCTCCCGCTGGTGGCCGGTCATCGTGCGGATCCCGATTTGGATCAGTCGCTTGGCCGCGCCTTCTTCCATGATTCGGGCGAACGGGCAGGCATGCGAGTGCCGGTTCCCCTCCAGTTCATCGTAGAGGTCAGGGTGCGCGTCGAAGTGCAAGACGGTCAGTCCGGGCACACGCTTCCCGAACGCCCGGACAATCGGCAGCGTAATCGAGTGGTCGCCTCCGAGCGAGACCACGCGCAACCCTTTATCGAGCAGTTCCCCGACTTTGTTCTCGATCGCAGCAAAGGGTTCTGCAAAGGTGAACTTCAGGTCCCCCGCGTCGCAGTATGCGCCTTCCGCGCTCAGGTCAATGCCGGTCTCCGTCCATGAATTCGACGCATCCGAGCGAAACGCCACGCGGATGATCGGCGGCGCACCGGCAGCTCCACGCAGCCACGAAGAATTGGCATCGAACGGAATGCCAAGGATAACTGGGGTTCCGGGTTTGGGGGTCGGCGTTGAAGACGGCATAAATCCCTCCCGAGATTACTCTTAACTCCCTCGCTGTCAACGCCGCTGTGACCGGCGGCACACTCTCTCGCCCGCGGGGCGGGGTTGAATCGGGCGCGTGCCCCAAGTCATCCGTTATCCTATAGAAGTCTTCTATGGCTACTTCAACTCAGAACACGGCATCACACGGCGCAATCGGGGGAACCTTCGACAATCGGGAGCGCGATCGCACTTTCGACCTCTTCCGCCAATGGGGATACCTGGAAGCGGAACTGAACCCCCTTGGACTCCTTCCGCCGCAACCTCACCCCGACCTACAGATTGAAAATGAATGGGTTGCGGAAGCGCGCCGCGTTTACTGCGGCAGCGTGGGCGCTGAATTCGTGCATATCGCCGATCCAGAACGCCGGCGCTGGATCCAGGAAAAGCTCGAAGGCGAACCGGAGCACGTCGAACACGAATTGGCTCTCGATCTCTTGATCCAGGCCGACATGTTCGAGCAGACACTCCAGTCGCGCTATCTCGGCAATAAGCGTTTCTCGCTCGAAGGCAACACTTCACTCCTCCCGCTCCTTGACGAAGTACTCGACGTTGCCGGCGAACGCGGCGCGGTCGAACTCGTCATGGGGATGAGCCACCGGGGCAGGCTGAACGTCATCATTCACATCGCCAAGCGCGATCCGGCCGAGATATTTGCCGAGTTTGAAGATGTCGATCCGCGCAGCGTTCTTGGCTCCGGGGATGTGAAGTATCACATCGGTGCCACCGGGGAGTACACGACCAAGAGCGGGAAAAAGATTCACATCCACCTGGCTTCCAATCCAAGCCACCTCGAGGCAGTCGATCCAGTCACCATCGGTCGTACCCGCGCCAAGCAGGATCGCGCCGGCGAGGGAGGCAAAGCGAAATATCTCCCTCTGCTCGTACACGGCGACGCTGCTTTTGCCGGACAGGGAATCACTGCGGAAACGCTGAATCTGGCGGATCTTGAAGGCTACACCGTCGGCGGCACGGTCCACGTCATCGTCAACAACCTGATCGGATTCACCACGAACGCGCGGGAAGAACACTCGTCACGTTTCTCGGCGCAACTTGCACGGCGTCAGGCGATTCCGATCTTTCACGTCAATTCGGAAGATGTTGATGCCGTCCTGCGCATTGCCCGCATCGGTACCGAATATCGCTACAAGTTCGGCTCGGACGTGGTCATTGACCTAATCGGGTATCGTCGCCACGGCCACAGCGAAGTTGACGACCCTACGGTGACGCAGCCGCTCATGTACAAGGCGATCAAGGAGCATCCGCCGTTGTGGGAGATCTACGCCAAGCGCATCGCTGTCGACAACGTCGCGGCGCGCGTGCAGACCATCAAGGCCGAATTCGAAGCGGCACAGAAACGCGCCGGACAGATGACCAAGAAACCGTTGCTGCGCCAGCTCCCCGCATATTGGGACGACTACTTCGGCGGCCGCTACGACTCCGAATATGAAGTGCCCACCGGCATCTCAAGAGAGGAGTTGGTCGGGCTGACAACGCGTCTGACCACCTATCTCGACGGCTTCCACATTCATCCGAAAGTGAAGAAGCTGCTCGAGCAGCGGGTGGAAATGGGCACCGGCAAGAAGCCTCTGGACTACGGCATGGCCGAGGCTCTCGCTTTCGCTAGCCTGGTGAAGCAGGGAGTCCCGATCCGACTGACGGGACAGGATGCCCGCCGCGCCACGTTCAACCAGCGACACTCCGTGCTGATCGATACCGAAAACGAATCGGAGTACGTGCCCCTGCGCAATATCGCTCCGGGACAGGCCCGTTGCGACATTTACAATTCGACGCTTTCCGAAGCCGGCGTCATGGGCTTCGAATACGGCTACAGCCGCGACTATCCCGAAGCGCTCGTGCTCTGGGAGGCGCAGTTCGGCGATTTCGCCAATGTCGCACAGGCGGTGATCGACCAGTTCGTCGTCGCTGGAGAGGACAAGTGGGGTCTGCTATCAGGACTCGTGCTGCTTCTGCCCCACGGCATGGAAGGACAGGGGCCCGAGCACTCCAGTGCGCGCGTTGAGCGCTATCTCCAACTCGCAGCACGCGATAATATCCAGGTTTGCCAACCGTCGAATGCCGGACAATATTTCCACCTGCTCCGGCGCCAGGCGTTGCGCAAGTGGCGCAAGCCCCTGATTGTGTTCACGCCGAAGAGCATGCTGCGTCATCCCGATGCCATGTCGCCGCTCGAAGACCTGACGCACCAGAAATTCTTGCCCGTCTTTCCGGACACCGAGGCCCATGACACCAAGCGCATCCTGATCTCAACCGGGAAGATTGGTCACGAACTGCGCGTCGAGCGCAAGAAGCGCAACGATTTCGACACGGCGATCATTTTCCTCGAACAACTCTACCCGTTCCCGGAAGCGGAGTTGTCCGTCGAACTCGAACGGCACGGGTCGGCGCGGGATGTCGTCTGGGTCCAGGAGGAGCCTGCGAATATGGGAGCCCTGTTCTACATGCTTCCCCGCCTGCGTCGAATCGCCAACGGACGTCCGGTGCTGTCGGTGAAACGATCCGCAAGCGCCAGCCCGGCAACCGGTTCCGCCAAAGCCCATGAAGTCGAGCAGAAGACGCTGCTGACGTTGGCGTTCACGACGCAGGGATGAAAACTCATTGCAGGGGTGACCAGCCCTGCTTGGTAATTGATGTTTTCTCTGACAACACCCACAGTTCCGGGTCGAGCTCGACCTTTTCTGGCAACCGCGGCAACTTCAGGGTAATTGGAGTGTGTGCGCCCTGGACGGCAATCGTGGCGCGGGCGACGGTGCCACCGTGGAAGTGAATCAGCAGCGGCAAGGGCATAAACCACGTCTCACCCTCAGGAAGCCCCTTTTGATACAAGTCGCCCTTTAAGACGGTTCCCGCGGCTGCGGTATCTTCGATGTGGTAAACGAGCTCGTACGAAGGCAAATAAGTTTGCGTAACCCACTGCCGGTAGAACCAATTCAAATCATTGTATCCATACTTTTTGGCGAGCGATGTGTCCTTGACACGTTCGTTCGCCAGGGTAAAGAACTGCTCGGTGGACGCCGTACCACCCTGATGGCGTTGGACAAAATCGCGCATCAGGTCGAAGAAGGCGCGGCCGTCGCCGGTTTGGGGATCGGTGAAGAGGAAGTGCAACATCCGCAGCACCAGCGCTCCTTTGTCGTAAACTAACGCGGAATAGGCTCCAAAGGTCTCCCGGGTCTCAAGGCGATGCCCCATGACCAAGGGGCCGACATCCGTCAATCGGCCCGCCCCAATCCCGTGGAGCGTCACTGGCGGATCCTTGAGCGCCTGACGGTCAAACTGGATCAGGTTTCTTTGTGCCCCGATGTCTTCACGGGTCAGAACGTACAGCATGCCGGAGTATTCTGCAAAGCCTTCGCTCAGCCATTGATCGCGGTAGGAGCGCCATAGCACCTGATCACCCCACCACTGGTGTGAGGTTTCATGTGCGATGAAGGAATAAGTGCGGTTGGTAGCCCGGTCGGTTCCTGGGATCATGATTGTCGTCGCGAAACCCTGACCGTAGTTGAAGGGGTGGAAGGCGCCTCGAAACAGAGGATAGGGATACTCACCGAACATCTGGCTGAAGTAACGAACGCAATTGTTCAGCTCCGCCACGATGAAATCCTCCTTGATGGCGAGCCGACTCCCCGGCATGGAGTAGAACTCGATCGGAAGTTCTTTACCACTGATCTGCTTGGCGATGTCTTTATGGATCTCGTACGGACCGACTGCGAAAGTCGCCAGAGGGACTGGCTGGTCCATGCGAAACTCCGTGAGAATAGCATCTTTGGTATCGGGTGCTGGCTCCTCCCGGATGAGACTTCCGATGCTCACCACTTTGTCCCTCTTACGGTGAATCATGGAGACGTCAAAACTCGCGCGCGGAAGGTAACCATGACGCGGGTACCACCTGTCCGAACTGCGTGGGAAATACGTGTCGGTCACCCCCGACGACTCCATCATGAACTCGCCCTTCAAATCGATCTTCAGGGTCAGACGTTCGCCTGCGGCGAGTGCTCGAGGAAGAACAATCGTGAAACCCGCTTCCCACGGTTCCTGAAAGAACGTGAGTGGTGAACCGTCGGCGAGTTCGGCTTCTAAAACGCGCAGCTGCTTCTTCCGGCGTTCATCTTCATCAATGCGAAGCGACTCACCCACTGCGAATGGGATAACGCGAAGGCCGTCCACGCGGGATACCATTTCTAACTGTGCGCTCTCGCCGAGGATCTTCTTGGGCTCCATGAGATCCAGGGTAAGAGCGTAGCTCTTCGTGTCCGCCAGGTTGTACACATCCGAATAGGTGGCGATTCCTCTGGCGTAGTCATCGAGGGTATGGAACGCGAGCCATATGTCATATCCCGTGTATTGGTCGTGGGCGAAGATGATCCCCTTTTCACCAGCATTGATATCGAAGGCCGAAACCGGAATGTGCGTTTGTGGATCAAAGACGTAAGTAAATCGCCCCCGCTTCCCGCCGTCCATCTGTATCAGAAATATGCCAGGACCTTCCTGGTTGAGGATCGATTCCAACTGGCGGGAGGAAATATTCGCACCGGTCTCTTTCAGGAGCCGAGGTGCCAATTCGGCGGCAAGCTGTATGACCGCCTGTGGCCCCGCAGTATTCTGAAGGGATCCATTCGCAGCAATTTCGGCAGCAGTGTCATCGGTAAATCTCAGCACCGCAGTTCTGAAATCAGAAGAAACGTCGTCGGCTTTCAACAGGCGGCGCACATTCTCCTGCTCGAAGAGGACGGGTGGCGGAGACGCCTGGAATTCGCCGGCCCCGATAAATACCGCCGCGCGAACTTTCCCGGCAATCGGCGGGGATAAATATACGGTTCCGTTTACGAACTTGATAGTCACACGATCTCGATGGAGAGCAACATTCTCCAGATGCACGCCGGTTTCGATGGCCGTCGAGTTCTGCAGTTGTTGATAGAGCGATGCCGCTTCGTTCGAAGAAGGTATTGATGTCGCGGCGGTGAGCAGCGACGTCAGAAAGGAGATCAAGCTGACAAGAATAAGACCTCTGATTAAGACTGAGGACATGGACGATGTCTCCGCAAGATGACAAAATCCCGAAGATCGAAAAGCTGCGCCCTTCTAGGAACTACTAAGCATAGTTATCAACTGGCAGGCAAGCAACTGGACTGTAGCTTAGTCGATTGCCGCCCCGACCGATTTCGTGCGAGGTTTCAGTTACTACGATTCATCGCGGAGCCTGTGCGGAGTGACGCCGCTGCCGCGATCGACGAGCCCAACTGCTGTAAGTGACGTTGCTCTGGTAGTTCCCAGATTGAATTGCTGCCGGCGGGGCGGACGGAATGTCGGGAAGCTTTGGGTGCGCGGTCAGGCGGTGGGGGAAACCGATAAACTTGGGTAGGTAATTGTTCCGACCCCGAGAGGGCTATCCGCATAAAACAAAAGCCCACGGTTTCATCCCGGGGCTTTAAGAAGCTTGTAGGGAATCCTGAACTATGGCCAGCGCTTGGCCGCATCTTCCCAACCCGCGGCGCGGGCAGGAGGACCGATCGCCGCCGCCGTTACCGCAGGCGCGGGCATGCGCACCGGCTGCTGTGCGGGGGGTGTAAGCGTCGGTTTGGCTTCCGGTACGGCTTCCTTGATCTCGTCGGAAAGCAGCGGAGCGGCAATGCGCAGTGCCTCCACTTCTTTCTCCAGTCTTGCGAGCTCCAGCTCTTTTTGCCTCAATACTTCATACACATTCTTCATGCTGAGCACCTGTGAGTGAAACAACTAGCAATTAAGGGCACTGTAGGGCTAAGTTCTTGTTTTGTCAAGGGAAAGGGACCTTCTGAGTCAGCGAAAAGACAGGCCAGGCGACGGGTGGTTCGTGACTTACCGGAAAACCACCACCGCCACAATGATCGACAGAACCAGCACCAGCACCGCCAGCAAATTGACGTGGTTTGCCAGCCAGGACTCATCTGGAGGGGGCGAATCTGCCAGAAAGGCGGGTACGAATTCGGCGGGAACAGACTCGCCCGTGTCCGGTTGCCGGTCGCGCTTGTTCTCGCAATCCAGGCACAGAGTCCGTCCTTCGGAAACAGGAAATCCGCATGAGGCGCACTTCTGTACGCGCCGCATTGCCTCGGGAACGGCACCCGGAGTGGCGCCAGCTGGCGGCTCTTCCTGCAGCGCCGAGTGCACCAGAGCAGGGCCAAGCGGCCCGACGGAAGGCGCTTCAGTTGGCAGGGGCTGCAACTCCGCAGGCTGCGGGGCAGGTTTCCCTTCAATCGCCGCCGCTTTCTCGACTGGGTTGGTGACTGAGGGATTTGCTTCGGCTGGAGCAGGCGCTTGCGGCGATGAGATTGGAGCCGCGACTCCGGCCGGCATGCGCCGTTTCTCCGCCAGTTCCAGCGCCGTGAGTGTGAGTCCAGCCATGCGCTCAAGAGCCGTCAAGTCACGTTCTTCAAAGGCATAGGCATGGTCCGAGAAGAGCTCGAACAGGCCCCGTACTTCTCCGTCGCGCGCCAGGAGCGGTGCCACGACAATCGAAGCAATCCCCAGCTGGCGGCAAGTTTCCAGGTTCACCCGCCCATCGGCCTCGGCGTTATCACAACGCAGCAACTGCCGCCGGGCGATGCTTTCGCCCGTCAGTCCGGACCGGACCTGCAAGCGAGCGCCAATGGCGGGGCCTGAGCCAACGCTGGCTTTGCAGACCATTTCTTCACCCTGGGACAGGGCGAGTGCCGCCCCTGTAGCCCCCGTGATGTACTGCGCCCGTTCCACCAGAAGTTGCAGAGCCGCTTCCAACTCGTGCCCGTCGAGTACATGGTCGCCATTCCCGGGTGTCACTGCAGCGCCGGACGGTACCTGCAGAGCGGCGTCTGAGCTGGGATCTTTGCGCGGCGGCAGAGACGTATCGGGTTGCGCGGATCCAAACATGGGGGCTTTTTGAGTCTCACCCCCGTTCACTACCAGTGTCAAGCAACGGTCGGGCAGATGGCGCCGCAGGTCGGCGGCTCGGTGAAGGAACTCGGTCTGGTATTCGAAAATTACAACCAGGAAAATCGGGTCGTCGCTCGTTCCTACTTGTCCTCTTTATGACGCAGCCAGTCGATGAACATCTGCTCGAACGGCTTGTCGTAGGCCATAAGCAGGTGGCGGACACTGTGTCCGCTAACGAAGTGGCAGACCTCTTCCGCGAGATTCTTGGCGTGGTCGCCGGCGCGTTCCAGCGACTGCGTCATGAAAATAACCTGCAAGCTCGCCTGGCGCGCGACATTCTCGGGATTCTCAATATGGCGCAGAAAGATCAGGTTGCGCAAACGATCGATTTCAGCGTCAGCTCGCAGCACGTCGATCGCCCTCTTCACGTCCCTTTCGGAAAATGACTTGCCCACGTCGGACAACATCTTCTCCAGCAGGGTCGCCATCTGGGTGAGGTGGCGCGTATCGTCGGAATCAAGGCGGCCGGCCGCCGCCTGAGCGCTGCTGGCAAAGCTGAGCAGCAGGTCGCCGATACGTTCCAGTCCGATCATCAGCTTCATGCAGGCCAGCAGTTGACGGGCATCTTCCTCGGTGACCTTGGCGATCGTCGACGTCACTCCCGAATCGATCTCCGCGTCGATGGCGTCAAGCTCTTTCTCGCAATCGCGAATGCCGTTCAGTCGCGACATCGATCCGGTGGCGATACCCTCTGCGGCAATGGATGCCGCCTCCCGGGCTAGTTCACACGCTTCTACCGTCCGCCGGATCAGGCCGGTAAAGGGAGGTTCAGGCGCGCTGACTTTTAAGGCGGTACTCATGGCGGCGACACACAGTTTGATGCCTGAATCGGCTCCCGCGAACTGCGGCGGCCAGTTGTGCCGTGCAGGGACACAACCACACATACAGCATAAGGCGTTTTGCCCGGACAACGGTTAAGAAACAGTGAATTTGTGCGAGCCGCGAGAACTAGCCGCCCGCGGGCTCAGCGGGCGACGTGACCGGCAATGTGAACAGAAACGTTGACCCATGATTCAGTTCACTTTCCGCCCGGATCGTTCCCCCGTGGGCGAGTACGATATGTTTGGCGATCGCCAGTCCCAGTCCCGTGCCACCCGACTCGCGGGAACGCGCCTTATCCACGCGGTAAAAACGCTCGAACAGGCGCGGCAGGTGCTCCGAGGCAATGCCGGGGCCAAAATCCTGCACGTAGAATTCGACCCGGTTGGAGGCGGCGCCACGCGCCCCAAGCACTACACGCTTCCCCGCCGCCGCGTACTTCAGCGCATTTTCGATGAGATTGGAAAATACCTGATGGATCGCCTCACGATCGGCGTTTACGGTCTTTGTACCCGCCGCGCTCTCCTCCACCAACTCAATTCCGGAGATCCGGGCGACTTCGCGGAAACTCTCGAGCGCGTCCTGCAACAATTCCTCAGCGCGGACCCGTTCAATCTCGAAACGCTGTTCTCCGCTTTCGACACGTGCCAAGGTCAGCAGGTCTTCCGTCAACCGCGACATGCGAGCCGCGTTCTTGCGGATAATCTCAAGGAACTCGCGAATGTGATTGCCTTCATGCCCGCCGTCGAGAATCGTCTCGGTGTAACCCTGAATCGACGTCAGCGGCGTCCGCAATTCGTGCGAGACATTAGCGATGAAATCGCGACGCGTCTTCTCGACGCGCTCGGTTTCGGTAAGATCGCGCAGCACCGCGACCGCTCCGCCTCCGGGCATCGGCGCAGCCGTGACGTCGAAGGTGCGGCCGGGAGCGATGGTGTTGGAACGCGTCGAATGCACGGCCTGATCGCGCGCCGCAGCCTGAATGGCCGAGAGGAAATCCGGGTCGCGTACGCTGTCCACAACCGGCGTATCCAGGCGAGGGGCATGCTCCAGAAGACGGTCCATGCTCCGGTTGGCCCAAAGGACTCGGGAGTCGCTATCGACCGCGATGACTGCGTCTTGCATGCTGTTGAGCAGCGTCTCCAATTCGCGTTGGCTGGTTTGCACCCGTACAAAGCCTTCTTCGACGCGCCGTGCCGTCTTGTCGAGCGCTGTCGCAACCTGGCCAATTTCGTCTCCTGACGTGGAGGCGATTCGGGCCGTCAGGTCGCCGGCACTGATGCGCTCGGCAAACTCCACAATTCGCTGCAGACGCCGGCCGACGTAGAGCGCAGACACTGCCGCGATGAGCATGACAATCACGCTGGCGATCAGCGATCCCAGCAGCAGAGCCCGCTCGAGCTGATAGGAAGTCGTCTCGATCTCGGCGAGCGGATACGCTAGGCGCACTGCGCCCCCGGAAACCGGAGCCGCCACATAGAGAAACGGAATTCCAAGCGTGTGGCTGTTCCGTTGATCCACTCCCATGTGTCCGCCCAGCGCCGCGATGAACTCAGGCCGCTTGGCGTGGTTCTCCATGGACCGGGAATCGGCCTCGGAGTCGGCCAGAACTTTGCCGGCGGAATCGATCACCGTGGCGCGGGCGCCGGCGGCTTGCGCCGCCTGTGCGGTGATGTCGCTCAGTTCGTGCTGCCGGTCGCTTTCAACCCGTTGCGCGAACACCAGTGTCTTTTGTTTGAGATTGCGCTCGATCTGCTCGCGCAAGGTCCGTTCCCAAACCTTGCGAACAGTAATTTGGAGAGTGACGGCCGTGACGCCGATCACCAGGAGGAAGACCAGCATCAGTTTGAAGAAAATGCGCCGTTTCAACGCGGGACCTCAAACCGGTAACCGGCGCCGCGCACGGTGCGCAGGTAGCGCGGATTCTCCGGATCCGGCTCGATCTTCTCGCGAATCCGGCGCACATAGACGTCCACCGACCGCGGCGTAACGTACGCCGTGTCGCGCCAGACTGCATCGAGGAGCTGATCGCGCGTGAACACCCGTCCGGCGTGCCGCATGAAGTGATCGAGCAGGCGGAACTCGGTCGCTGTGGTCGGAACCAGTTTCCCGCCTACGTTCAACGTCATCGCGGCAGGATCGATCTGGATCTCGTCGATCTTCGTCGGCAGCGGCGGCAGCGGCCGTTCAAATCGACGCAGGACGGCTTTCACCCGGGCTACCAGTTCGCGCGGGCTGAAGGGTTTGGGAATATAGTCGTCCGCTCCCAGCTCCAGCCCCAGCACCCGGTCAGCCTCACCACTTTTGGCCGTCAAGAAGATGACTGGCACGGGCGCCAGCGACACCGACTGCCGAATCTGGCGGCAGAGTTCCAAACCGTCTTTCCCCGGCACCATGATGTCCAGCAGAAATAACGCTGGGCGCTGGCGTTCCGCGTCGAGCACGACCAGATTTCCCGTGGAATAGAGCCGCACGGTGAAGCCGGCTCCTTCCAGGTGGTGGCGGACCAGGCGCGAAATATCCGGATCGTCCTCGACGACAAAAATAGTCGGTTTCACGGCGTCCATTGTAGCTGGTGGGAGAAGGGAATCGAAGTGACAGCCAACTCTTATCTCAGGGCCATGCCAGCCTCTGCCGAGAAGTCCATCGCTTCAAATTCTCCGGCGAGAAACTTCGGGAACGCAGCCGCCGCAATCATGGCCGCATTGTCGGTCGAAAGCGAACGCGACGGAAAGAAAACGGGGATCCCTTGCATCTCAGCTTCGCGCTGAAATGTCATGCGCAATTCCCGATTGGCCGCCACGCCTCCGCTCACGAAAAGTGTCTGCACATCGTATTCGGCAGCGGCAGCCAGCGTCTTTTCGACGAGATCTTCAACCATGGCGCGCTGGAAGGACGCGACAAGGTCGAGAGTCTGTTTGTCGCTGAGACGAAGGTAGTCTTCCAGCGTTGGCTTAACGATGCCTTTCAGCGCCTGCCTTCGCGCTTCGATTGCCGTTTGCAGAGTGTGCGTCTCCACGTAGCGCAGCACGGCGGTCTTGATTCCGCTGTAGGAGAAATCGAAGCGGGGGTGATCGCCCGCACTCGCAGCCCGTCCGCGATCCCGCCGGTCCCGATGTTTGATCTGTGAACTCTGAAACTTGACTGCTCCGGGATCGCCATGCGCCGCCAGCCGGTCAATAATCGGACCGCCCGGATAACCGAGCCCCAGCAACTTCGCGACCTTGTCGAAGGCTTCTCCGGCGGCGTCGTCACGTGTGTGACCGATGTTCTCGTAGGTCCAGAGTGTTCCTTGCGTGCGTGCCAGATAGAGATGCGTGTGTCCGCCGGAGACAACGAGAGCCAGAACGGGGAATTGCAGCCCGGCGTCCGCCGACAGCTGCCGCTCGAGCAGCACGGCGTGAATGTGGCCCTCCAGGTGATTTACGGCAATCAGCGGCTTCTCCAACCCGAATGCCAGCGCCTTGGCGAAGCTGATGCCGACGAGCAAGGATCCCGCCAGTCCGGGCCCTTGCGTGACGGCAATCGCATCGATCGACTCGTAGGTTTGCTCAGCTTCGGCTAGAGCCTGCCGCACCACCGGAACGATCGCTCGCAAATGCTCCCGCGATGCCAGTTCCGGCACGACGCCACCATAAGGGCGGTGCGTCGGAATCTGTGACGCGACGACATTCGACAGGATCTCCTGCCCGGAACGAACGACCGCGGCTCCCGTTTCGTCACACGAGCTTTCGATGCCGAGGATGAGCGCGTCAGGCATAATTTAGTCGTTGGTCGTTCGTCGTCGGTCTCTGGCAACCTTCTTGGCTACTGGTTTCTAGTCTAGACGATGAGACCTTTAAGATCCGGCCAATGCAGTGTGGCTGAATACTGAATGCTGACTGCTGATTCCAAACAACACGCGACAAACATCGTCCGCATCCTGCGGGATCGCGGGCATCAGGCCTATTTTGCGGGCGGCTGTGTTCGCGACCTCCTTCTTGGGCGTGAGCCCGCGGACTATGACGTCGCCACCGACGCCACTCCCCAGAAGGTGATGGAGATTCTTCCGCAGACCTTCGCCGTGGGTGCGCAGTTCGGAGTCGTGCTCGTTCCTCTGCCGAAAAACGATTCCGGCGAATCAGCCGTACCTCCAGGGGAGAAGGTACCCGTCGTCGAAGTCGCTACTTTCCGCTCCGATGTCAGCTACACCGACGGCCGCCATCCCGATGAAGTCCGCTTCAGTCGCAACCCGGAAGAGGATGTGCGGCGGCGTGATTTCACGATCAATGGGTTGATGCTCGACCCAACGACGAATGAAGTCCTCGACTTTATCGGCGGTCGCGATGATCTCAAAGCCGGCTTGATTCGCACCGTTGGCGAGCCTGAGCGTCGCTTTGCCGAAGACAAGTTGCGCATGCTGCGTGCCGTGCGTTTCGCCGCGCGTTTCGGGTATCAGATCGACCCCGCAACCATGGCCGCCGTTCAGCACCTCGCACCGCAGATCCATCAGGTGTCGCGGGAAAGAGTGCGCGAAGAACTCACGAAGATGCTGACGGAGGGACGAGCGAGGCGGGCATTCGAGTTGCTGGATGAAACCGGACTCCTCCAACAAGTGCTGCCCGAGATTTCAAGAATGAAAGGGGTTGAGCAGCCACCGGAATTTCATCCCGAAGGGGATGTCTTCGTCCACACACTGCTGCTGCTCGACAAACTCCCCGGAGGAAGCTCGAAGACACTCGCATGGGGCGCGCTGTTACACGACGTTGGTAAGCCACCGACGTTTCGTGTAGCGTCAGATCGTATTCGTTTCGATGGCCACGTCGAGGTCGGAGTAAAGATGGCGGCCGAAATCTGCCGCCGACTGCGCTTTTCCAACGAAGAGACCGATCAGATTCTCGCGCTCGTCGACAACCATATGCGCTTCGCCGACGTGCAGCGGATGAAAGAATCCACGCTCAAGAAATTTCTCCGCATGCCGGGATTCGACGAACATCTGGAACTGCATCGGATTGACTGCCTCTCCAGCAACGGCATCACGGAGTCATATGAGTACGCTCGCGAAAAGCTGCGCTCCCTGCCGCCGGAAGAGATTCGTCCCACGCCACTGATTACGGGACGCGACTTGATCGAGGCTGGCTACGAGCCGGGGCCGAGGTTCAAAGAAATTCTGGGAGCCGTGGAGGACGCACAGTTGGAAGGCAGGCTCGTGTCGGCGGAGTCAGCGATGGTGCTTGTGAGGAGTGAGTTCCCTAAATAACCCCCTCTATTCTCAGCGTACAGAAGAGGGAGCGACCCAAACACCATCCCGAAAGTTCACATTGTTGCTCCCGCTATTCCACATCCCGGTCGCGGTCCTGCGACGAGATTTGCACCGACACGGTGCCTTCTGCCGCCAGTTTCGCGAGATCGAGGATGGGGAGTCCTGCCTGCTTGAGGCGTGCATTGAGTTCCGCGACATCCTTCGATTTGATTTGCTCCCATGCCGCCAGTTGCTCGGTGAGAGCCTTGTCCAGTTCGGCGACCATCGCCGATTGTTGCGTGGTTGGCGCGGCGTCGGCGCTATCGAGGGCACCAAGCAAGGCGCTGTACGCGGTATTTAGGCGAGCTAGGCTGCGCCCTTCTGGCGTGCTCAGGAAACGCGATCCGTAACCGCCTTCATCGCCTTCAAGAGCCAATGCTTTCGATTCGAGGTCATTGATCGTCTTTGCAATCTCGACGGCGAGCTTTTTTTCTGCTAGGGATGCCAACTGCTTGTGCAGGCCCCGCACCTGCTGGAGTGCCTCGAAGTCGCGATGGAGCGCGTCAGCAATCTTGCGGTCGAGATCGAATTGGTGCTTCAGGTCCTCGGGTGAGGTTTTGACGCGCGGGTCCATGCGGATCTCGAGAGGCTCGGTCAATTGGAGTGTTCCGGGCGAACCAAGCCCAGTTCCTCCAGGCCACGAGACCGTGATCTTCACGACGTAGTTGCCCGGGAGCACCGTTGCTCCGAGCGGATAGAGCGGGGTATCACGATAGATCGCGGAAATCGGGTAATCGCGAGTCAAGACATCGGGCCGCGGATATGTCAGATCCCAGACAAAACGATGCATGCCTCGAGCTGCCGAAAGCGTTCGTGGTGGTTGGATCCAATACATCGGGACATTGAAGTCCTTTTCGTTGACAACCTCCGGCTTGTCAGCACTGGAAAAGTGACGAACAACGTTTCCGGAAGCATCTACGATTTCGAGTGTAAGGGATTCAACGTTCGGAGAATTCACCCAATAGTCGACAATCGCGCCATCGGGAGGATTCTGGCCGGCGGGCTCCTCTGGCGGCAACGGAGTATCCGTGTTGTTGTTTCGTCGCACTCTGTATGTCAACTGCGGGCTCGCCAATGCGCCAGCCGCACTGCTCGCGGCTGCCGCGAGCATCTGCCGCAGCGGGGTGATGTTGTCGAGAATCCAGAATGACCGCCCGTGCGTCCCCACCACGATGTCATCGCCATGAATGACTAAATCGCGGATCGACGTGACCGGTAGGTTCTGTTTGAGTGATTGCCAGTTATCGCCGTCGTCGAAGGAGACGTAGACTGAACCCTCGGTGCCAGCGAAGAGAAGGCCTTTACGTTCGGGATCTTCGCGAACTGTATTCACCGGCTCGTTGTCCGGCAGGCCGGCGACGATCTTCTGCCATGTCTCACCACTATTGCGTGTGCGGTAGATGTACGGATGCAGGTCGTCGAGCCGGAAGCGATTTACGGCAGCATACGCGGTTGCGAGATCGAAGCGTGACGCGTCCATCTGCGCGACTTTGCTCCACGGGGTCAGGTCGGGCGGAGTTACGTTTTGCCACGTCTTGCCACCGTTGTGCGTGACATGAATGAGGCCGTCATCGGTGCCGACCCAGATCAGGATCGCATCTCTGGGCGAGGGCGCAATCGAATAGATCACGCCACGATGTTTGCCTTTTGCGGGATCGGCTTCCACAAATTGTCCTAGCGTCGCGGGCACGCCCGGGTCTTCGCGGGTTAAATCCGGACTTACGATCTGCCAACTGTTGCCACCGTCGCGGGTCACGAAAAGGACGTTCGATCCGAGGTAGAGGGCGTGCGGATCGGCAGGCGAGAAGTGCGGGTCAGCTTGCGAGAAGACGAGTGGCGCGGTGCGGTTGAACCGATATTTCCCAGTGCGCAATACGACAGGCGACACATCGCGGGTCTGCCCCGTGTTCCGATCAAAGACCGTGACTTTTCCACCATAGATCAGATTGGGATGTAACGGATCAGGCGCGACGTAGCCGTATTCCTCAACGCCAACAGTGGTCCAGTCGCGGAAGGTGATCTGGCCGAAGTCGCTGCGGCTGGCGGTGCCGACGGAGCCACTCTCCTGCTGGCCTCCGTAAACCCAGTAAGGAAACTGATTGTCAGTAATGACGTGATAGAACTGCGCGGTAGGCTGGTTGTACCAGGAACTCCAGGTCTTGCCGCCGTTCACGCTGATGGTCGCGCCCTGATCCACGGCGAGCGCGATGATGTCGGAGTTCTCTGGGTTGATCCAGATGTTGTGGTAGTCGTCTCCTCCCGGCGCGCCTTTAATTGCCGTAAAAGTCCTGCCGGCATCACTGGATTTGTAGAGCGACGTGTTGGCGGAGTACACCACATCTTTGTTTTTCGGGTCGACCTTGACCATGGCAAAGTCGTCCGCGCGGCCCCAAACACGCTCTTCGGTATTGACTAGTTCCCAGCCCTCCCCGCCATCATTCGAACGATAAATTCCGCCGTTCTTCTTCGCGTCCACCGTGGCGTACATGCGGTCAGGATCGCTGAGGGATACAGCCAAGCCGATTCGTCCAAGCCCGCCTGCTTCACTCGGTAGCCCCTTTGTGATCTGCCGCCAGTGCTCGCCGCCATCGGTGGACTTGTACAGGCCGCTGCCGCGGCCGTTATACGCTCCGCCCGTCGTCCATGGCGGACGCCGCGATGCCCACATCGCGGCGAAGATCACCCGCGTATTGCGTGGATCGAACACCAAGTCGATCGCACCCGTATCGTCATCCTTGGAAAGCACTTTCTGGAACGTCTGGCCTCCATCGAGCGAGCGATATACACCGCGCTCCGAATTCGGCCCATAAGGATGTCCCAGAGCCGAGACGAACAGACGATTGGGGTCCTTCGGATCCACGATGATCGTTCCAATTTGCTGCGCGTCACGCAGCCCGTGATGCTGCCAGGTGTGACCGGCGTCAGTGGACCTGTAGATTCCATCGCCGACGGAAAGATCTGGTCGCCGCAAGCCTTCGCCGCTGCCGACATAGATGGTATCGGGATGGGAAGCCGCCACCACCAGCGATCCGATCGACCCAGTTGGCTGATCGTCGAAGATTGGTTGCCAGGTTCTTCCTGCGTCGGTGGTTTTCCAGACGCCGCCGTTGTTCGGCGCCATGTAGAAGACATTTGGCTGGCGTGGTATGCCGGAGATGGCGACGGTGCGTCCGGCACGAAACGGCCCGATCATGCGCCAGCGCAATTCCTGATACATCGAAGGATCGATTTGCTGCGCGGAAAGCAGTGCGCAAGACAACATGGTTCCGGACAAAACTGAAAGGACCAACTTCCGTCGCAGTCTGTTCATGGGGGCGCCTCGCGAGCAACTCAGGATAAACCCCGGCGGCGACAAGCAGTCAAAATCAAGGCCGAGTAGGAAATGCGGCCAGGTAACGTCGCAGAGCATCTTGCCAGTCAGGCAGGCGAATCCCGTGCGCGTGCAGGCTGGCCGGCGACAAAACCGAGTATGCCGGCCGCCGTGCGGGACGCGGAAACTCCGCTGTCGTAACCGGTTTTACGACGGTTCCCAATCGCGCAATTCGTACGATGGCTGAAGCGAACTCATACCAGGTACAGTTCCCGGCATTGGTCGCGTGCACGATTCCGCGCACCGATGCGCGGCACAGCTGCGCCACTGCCGACGCCAGATCGGGCGTGTAGGTCGGGCAGCCGCGCTGATCGTTGACCACAGAGATCTCCGGGCGGCTGGCGGCAAGTTTCAGGATCGTCGCGGGAAAGCACTTGCCTCCGGCCCCGAAAAGCCATGAAGTCCGCACGATGCAGACATCGGCGGTGGTCTCCAGGAGCTGCTCCTCTGCCCGTGCTTTGCCCTCTCCGTACACGTTGATCGGATGTCGCGGATCGCCCATTTCATACGGCGATCGCTTCGTTCCGTCGAAGACGTAGTCCGTGCTGAGAAAGGCCAGTCGCGCCCCTGCTGCTTTCGCGGCTTTCGCGACGTTCACGGCGCCTTCGCAATTCACAGCGAAGGCCAGCTCGCGATTTGACTCGCACCCATCGACGTCTGTGTAGGCAGCGGCAAGAATGATCCAATCCGGCCGTGAATTGCGGACCGCATCTCCGACGCGGCCCCGGTCCCGGATGTCGACGTCTTTCGATGAGAGCGCGATCAGTTGCTCGTCCCTGAACTCATGGACCAGGGCTTGGCCCAGCAGTCCGGACGCTCCCAGAACGATCACGCGCATAGCGGCATTGTAACGGGTGGAAACGAAAGCGAAGTGTCGGGAGCCCGGAGAGCTCCGTCAAGAGTTGCTTTTCGGTGGATGCCGCAGCGCGTGCAAGATCAATGATCCGCTGACTGCAAAACAGATGACCGCAGCGAACGCAGCGGCCTCCAGTGTGCGCCGTGGCATGCGCAGAAAGTCGGCCACCAGCGCCAGCACGGCGCAGAGAAGGCCCACAAGATTCAACCAGAACGGTGTGCGAATCTTGGCAAGTCCTTCACGGAAGCGCAACTGGAGAAGGAGTGCCACCAGCCCGATCGCTGCCACGACCACCAGGGCAATCGGACTGAGAAATGCATTCGGCCCGGTGTAGATCACTACCAGGGCGAGCGCGAGAATCAACAGGCCCGAGGCAATCACCGTGCGGCGGCGCCCCAGCGCCGGTCCCGATGCGGTCAATGCGCAATCTCCCTGCCTTTCGGCGTGGCCCTAATTGTATCCCGGAGCGCGCCTTTTCTTGCTCAGGCGCTCCCTGGCATCCATTCTGCCTGCCTGTTTTGACCATGTGAGACAGCGTAGAGCACGAGCTCAACCCGGCTTGAAATCCCCAGCTTGTCGAAGATCCGCAACAAATATTTCTTGATGGTGTGCTCGCTCAGGCCCAGTTCGGCCCCCACTTCCCGGTTGCTGAGTCCATCCGCGACCAGGGCCACCACCTGCTCCTCACGCGCGGTGAGTAGCAGTTTTCCGTTCGCATTCACCACACGCAGCGTCGATACCTCCGACAAGGCGTCCAGCACGTAAAGGAGCTGCTGGCTATTGATCCACACCTGTCCCCTCGCAACGCTGCTGATACATTTGCACAGCATTCGAAATGGAGACTGGTTGAAAAGAAAGAGACCTCGCGCTCCCGATCGAAATGCATTGACGACGAGTTCCCGATCGGAGTTTTCGATCAGAAGTACGGACGCACTTGCTGGATAGGACACGTGGAGCCAACGAACCAGGTTGAGCTCAAGATGATCTCCAGCCACGAGTACGACGTCCGCCCGATTCAGGCGCAGGTGCTCATGGAGCGCAGAGACTTCCAGCGGGACCGTCGACACATGGAAATCCCGCCGCGCCCGCAACGCTCGCGCCAGGAGCTGCGATTGGATGGGACTCGAATCGGCTACCACGACATGAATCTCGATGGCATTGCGCGTCGGCATCTTCAGGTTGGCATCGGTACGATCAGTCATGACGGGCGGCATCATACCCGGGAGGTCCACCCTCCAAATGTGGTGGCGGTCACACCAAAATTGTGACGAATCCGCCCGCGAATGCCTACTTCCGTAGGCATACCGCCGTGCATCACTATTGCTGCAAGCGTGGTCCCTGCCAGGGCGACAAGCGAGCCAAACCCCAAGCCGGCTGCGGCAACTCGACCATCCTCGTGGCGGGGATGCATGATTCTGCATACCTACGCGGGGAGACAGTACTTCCCAAGTCTTGCCGCTTTTGGTGCTCCCCGATACCTTCGTGCCCATCAGTTTCGGAAGATGGAACTGAAGGTCGCCATGCGAGCGGTGGCGAGAGTCCGGAGATGAAAGCACTCGTGCAATACGCGCTGTTTGTGGTTGCGGGCCTGCTCACCCCGCAACTGGTCTTGGTCGCTCCTGCCCAGGAGATTGTCCCGCCGAAGGCGGACGTCGCCGCGCGCGGAACGGCCTCCAACACCGCTAAAGCGGGTAGCTCGGGAGATCCTGCACTCGGAGGGGAACGCTACCCGCTTTACCGGCTCACAAGGTCCGACACGCTTGATTTGAGCTTTACGTTCTCTCCCGAGTTCAACCAAACCCTGACGATCCAGCCGGACGGGTTCGTGTCCCTGAGAGGGGCCGGCTCGGTTCGCGCGGAAGGGCTGACAATCCCCGAGTTCCAGAGGTCAGTGATCCAGACTTACATCCCCTTCCTGCATCTACCTGAGATCACCATCACATTGAAGGATTTTGAAAGGCCCTATTTTCTTGCTTCGGGTGAAGTCGCGCGGCCCGGGAAGTATGAGCTTCGCGGTGATCTCACTGTAAACGAGGGGGTCGCCATAGCGGGCGGTTTTACGCAGCAGGCCTTGCATTCCCAGGTGATTCTGTTTCGGCGGATTTCCTCTAGTGTCGCGGAAAGCCATGTGATCGATGTCAAGAAGATGCTGAACTCCCGCAATCTGAGCGAGGACTGGCATCTGCGTCCCGGCGACTTTGTCTATGTGCCCCAGAGCCGGATTTCCAAGATTCGCCGTTTTGTTCCTGCCAGTTCCATGAACTGGTATATGAATCCACTGCAGTTCTAGAAAGGAAAGGCAGCATTCATCCACTGATCGCATCTCGAAAGATCGGTTGTTACGTTCAATTCGATGGTGATCACCTGCTGCACGAGCCATGTCCGAAGCGGGACTGATCCGAAATTCGCGCACTCCTTCTCCCACGTTGCGCGAACTGGCCGCCATTCTGTTCCGGCATTCCAGATTCGTGGCTACGACCTTCGCGGTGGTTTTGACCGCCGTCATGCTTTACGCGCTGCTCTCGCCGCGATATGAAGCGCACCTGAAGGTTCTCCTCCGCCGCGGACGTTCCGACCCAGTGGTCTCTCCCCAGCCCGCCTCCCTTGCCGACTTCAGCCGGCCCACGATCACGGAGGAGGAACTGAACTCCGAAGTCGAACTCCTGCGCGATGAAGATCTTCTCCGCCAGGTCGTGTGGGAATCTGGCTTGGTTCCCGCGGGTTCCACCCCGGCGGTGACCGAGCGTGCTGTCCGCAAACTTGGTCGTGCCCTCGGCGTTGAACCCGTGCGCAAGTCCAACCTGATTCAGGTGCACTACCGCGCCGCCGATCCCCAACAAACCGCTCAAGTCCTCGCAGTCCTTTCCCGTGTTTACGTGCGGAAACACATGCAATTGCAGCGGCCTTCCGGTGAATTGCAGTTTTTTGAGCAGCAGACCGACGATTATGAAGCGAAGCTTCATCAAACCGAAGCCGACCTGCTGCATTTCGGCCAGGAACGCGGCGTTGCCGCCCCCGCCCTTGAAAGAGACATTGCTCTTCAAAAGTTGGGCGACGCTGAAGCTTTCTACAGACAGCTCGATCAGCAGCGCGCCGACGACGAACGTCGTGCTGTCGTGCTGCGGGAGCAGCTGAAGGCATTTCCGTCGCGATCGGTCACGACCAAGCGCTGGGCCGACAACCCACAGCTCCTCGAGAAGCTGAAATCGCACTTGCTCGAACTCCAGCTCAAACGTACAGAGCTCCTCACGCGCTACGAGCCTTCCTACCGGCTTGTGCAGGAAGTGGACCAGGAGATTGAAGATACCCGCCGAGCCATCGGTGCCGAAGCGCTGACACCCTTACACGACGAAACTTCGGACAAGGACCCGAACTACGAGTGGGCGCGCATGGAACTTGAGAAAACCGAGGTCGAAGCGGCCAGCCTGCGCGCGCGGCAGGCGACAGCCTCGACCCAGATTGCTGCACTGCGTAACGTTGCCCAGGAGATGCAATCGGACTCTGTCACCGAGCAGAATCTGATCCGCATTGCCAAAGCGACCGAGGAGGATTACCTGCTCTACCGGCGAAAGCGCGAAGAAGCCCGCATCGGTGATGCGCTCGACGCCCGACGCATCCTGAATGTCACCGTGGTCGAGCCACCTGTCGCTCCCGCGTTGCCGGTGCATCCGCTGCTGTTCTGGTTTGTGCTTGCCCTGGGAATGGCATCCCTCGCCGGCGTTGCTGCCGGGTTTGCCGCCGAGTACTTCGACTCCACCATCCGGACGCCTGATGAAGCTCGCAACCTTTTGGAGATCCCGGTCCTCGCTTGGCTGCCCGCGGGCCCGCAGCCTGCCGCCACGTCTGTCCTCGAAATCCGTCGCCGCAGAGAGGTGGCTCCGTGAACACCCTCGCCGGATTGCTTGCCGAACCGAGCGCAGTAGTGGAAGGGCCACTCCGCGTCGGCGCTCACGCTCATCCCCGTATCGTTCGTCTTCCGGATGGGATTCGCCGCGAGCAGATCCAGGCTCTCATACACCAACTCTTCTTGTGCAGCGACAGGCGCATCCGGAATGTCGGTTTTGCCGCCGTCGAAACCAGCACGGACACCGCCCAGCTATGTCTGGACGTGGCCACGGTTCTCGCCGGCATCGGCAGCCACGATGTTGGCTTGATCGACGGCCGCCTGCAATCTTCGGCGCTGCATACCGAACTTGGAATCGAAGGTGTCCGTGGCAACACTACGCAGGGGATTGCAGAACGCCTTTGGCTGGCGCCGCGATCGATGTGGCTCGAAAACATCCCCGAACAAAGTATTTGGGACCCAAGCCTCTCCCGGCTCCGCGCCGCAACCATGGACTTCGATTACTCCGTCGTATCTTTTGACCCTCTTTCCTGGCTAACCATCAGGATCAGTCAGGTCTGCGACGGCCTCGTGCTCGTTCTCACGGCGAATAGGACGCGCAGGCTCGTCGCTGCGCAAGTGCAGGAACAACTCAGGAGAGCTCGTGTCCCAGTGCTCGGTGTGGTTCTCGCCGATCGCCAGTTCCCCGTGCCGGAAGCACTGTATCGCAGTTTGTGATGTATGAGTGACCTGGCAAACAGACTACCGGAGACGGTCCGTGAACGCGTACCCTCTCCCTACGCTCGCATGATCCTCGGTGCGAGAACTACTCCCTTCGATGGTTCTCTTCCTTCCCGGGTTCCTCGCGATTTCGAGCGGAAGGGAGCACGGGCAATCGTGGGCTGGAGATCGCGGCAACCGGAGGGCGGCTGGAAATGGCTGCGCGTCCTCATACCTCAGCCGCAAACAGAAAACCTATTTGTACTCTATCAGCTGATCGTCACCGATCTCGTCATCCTCACCACCCTTTGTCTTGCGCCATCGCTGGTTTCTACACGGTGGAGTCTCCCTCGGCCCGCGATCCCTGTCTATGCGGTGCTGGTTACCCTTTTTGGCTTTAGCGAAGGGCTCTACTCCAGCTCTCGCTCGCCAATCTCCAAGATCGCCGTGCTCGTCCGGTCTGTGGGACTGTCCATGCTCGTGGTGATGGTGGCGGTATGGAAGGACCTCTCCCCGCAGGCAGTCCTAGTGGCGCTCGTCTCCAGTTTGACCGCCCTTCTTTTGTGGCGCCGCCTGCTCGCCTGGCATCATCGCCGCAGCGAGGCAAGATCGCACAACGTTCTGATCGTGGGGGCCACACCCGCCGGCCGCGCCATTGCTCGCGCCCTGCGCGACGATCCTCAGCAGCGTGTTCTCGTCCGCGGTTTTGTCGACGACCTGGCGCCGCTCTCCGCCGACATACTGGGCCGTGTCGAGGATCTGGACTGGCTGGCGCGCGCGGAGTTCGTCGACGAAGTCATTGTTGCACTGCCCAATCAAAGCTCCCTGGCGCGTGAAGCAGCTGACGTGGCGTGCCGCAATCATCTTGACATCCGCGCCGTTCCCGATCTTCCTCCCGGAGCCTGGCCTGACGCATGTATCGATCGTATTGGCGATGTCCCGGTCGTGATTCTGCATCGCGAACCGGTGCCCAGCCTGGAGTTGCTCGTGAAGCGGTTTCTGGATACGGCGGGAGCTTTTGTCGCCCTCCTGCTCGCGCTTCCGTTGATGGCACTTGTCGCTGCCGCCATCCGTCTCGACTCGCCCGGCCCGGTTTTCTATTCGGCACAGCGCACGGGCGCCAAGGGGCGGCGTTTCCCCTGTCACAAATTCCGCTCCATGGCGATCGACGCCGACGCACGAAAGCGCGACCTGCGTGCCCGTAACCAGCGTGAAGGCCCGACCTTTAAGATTGAGAATGATCCCCGAATTACCCGCGTGGGACGTTTCATCCGCCGCTACAGTCTCGATGAACTCCCCCAGTTGTGGAACGTTCTGCGCGGCGACATGAGTCTCGTCGGTCCTCGCCCCCATCCGGTCGATGATGTCAACCGATACGAGCTTCACCATTATCGGCGGCTCGATGTGAAGCCCGGCCTGACCGGACTCTGGCAAGTGACGGCGCGCCAAAATCCGTCATTTGACCTCAATATGCATCTGGATCTCACCTACATCGAGAACTGGACCCTCTTCCTCGACCTGCGCATTCTGCTCCGCACCGTGCGCGTGTTGTTCGCTCCGGAAGGTGCGTGACCTCGTGACCTCCGCTTCCCCCACTTCCTGGAATCTTGTGCCTCGCCAGGCAGCCTGGCAGGCGATCGGATTGCTGCTCCGGCCTCTTCATCTGGGCATCGCGTTTCCTTCCATCCTCTACCTGACGGCGTTGACTGTATTTCTGTTCCGACCTCCTGATCTCGATCTCTTATACGCCGACCGGATTGTGTTTTTCATTCTCCTGTTCTTTGTTGCGCTGAAATTTCTCGGGGCTCGCGGCCGCATTCCGTTTCTTCCTGCGATTTCACTTCCCATGTTGAGCCTGATCGCTCTGTCAGCGTTTCGTGCCCTGCGCGAGCGTTTCGACGCATCCACATGGAGTCTCGTGGCCAGCAAGTTTGTCGTGCCCTTCGTCCTGATGCACCTCGCGATCCTCGTCTTCCGCAATCCGCTGAGAGAAGACAGTTCTCAATCTTCCTTCTATTGGCGCTGGCCTATCTCGTGTTCACTTCGATTGTCTTCTTGGCTGACGCAAGGACGCTGATCTTCCCGCGCTTCATTCTCGACGAAAGCATCGGGCACCACGTCGACCGCGCTCGAGGCCCATTTCTCCAGGCTGTCGCCAACGGCCTGTCGCTGAACATGTTGGGAATATTGGTCCTGGTGTTCGCCCGGAGATACCGGAAGATTGTCCTGCTCCTTTGGCTGGCGCTTCCCGTGGCAATCCTGGCGACGATGACTCGCGCCGTCTGGATTTCCTTTGCCGCCTCGACAGTGCTTGTCTCAGTGCGCCTTCGCGACCGTTGTTTACGCAGGGCGTGCATGGCTGCGGTCCTGGCAGGCGTAGTCGTATTTCTCCTGATTGCCGTCAACGACACGTCTCGGCTCAACTCGCTTTATGAGCGGTTCAATGAACGCGGCCCGGTCGATGCTCGCCTGGCCGTCTATGAAGCCGGATGGGCGATGTTTCAGGAGCATCCCCTGACGGGTTGGACCGCTGGCCGCATGTACACCGAACTCGCCCGGCGCATGCAGGGTTATCACCTCAGCGAATACTACGTGCACAACACCTTTCTCGCCTTGCTTGTTGAATTTGGCCTGCCGGGCTTGCTGCTATACGGGATTCTTCTGGTCGGCCTTTTCCGCCTGGCTCGGGCGGATTGCGGAGGCGGCGCCGTGCCCATGGGCGCCGTCTCCAATTTGAGGAAGACGTGGCCCATCCTGCTCGGCGTGTTCCTCGTCAACGCCTGCTTCGTCGACATGGTCTATCAATTCGTGAACGGCCTCCTGTTCACTGTGGCGGGCATCCTGTGTGCTTCCAGGGAGTCGGCATGACCGCAGTGGCCTACATCGCCAATGAGTTTCCTTCCCCCCTCGAGCCGTACGTGATGGACGAGGTCCGCGAGCTTCGTCAGCGCGGCGTGCGCGTGATCTGCTGTAGCGGCAAGCGTGTTGCTCCGAACGCCCTGCGTGAGTCGGAGCGTGTCTTCTGGGACGACACGCACTTCCTGCAGCCCCTCTCCGACGACCGCCTGGGGCAGGCCTTCGGGCGGCTGGCATCGGATCGCGAGATTCTCTGGCAACTGCTCAAGCCGGTGCTCCGTGAACTCCCTGTCGCTCCCGGGCGGCGCCTCCGTTCGCTGGGCCACACGGTCCTTGGATCGGCTCTGGCCGACGAACTTGTTTCCCTGGGTGTGGATCACATCCACGCCCACCACGGCTATTTCGCTTCCTGGATGGCCCTGGTCGCAGCGCGCCTGTTGGGCATTGGCTTCAGTTTCACGTTGCATGGTTCTGACTTGCTCGTCCGTGGTGATCTGCTCGCCGCCAAGTTAATGGCCTGCCGGTTCTGCGTTACCGTCTCCGATTTCAACCGCCGGTACATCTTGGACACTTACCCTTCGATTCCACCTTCGAAGATCCTGGTGCAGCGGTTGGGAGTCGATCGGGTTGCGTCCACGCCAAGAGTCTTGCCGATCTCGCGTCAGAAACGATTCTGTCTCCTGGCGGTCGGCCGCCTTCATCGCGTGAAGAACTACAGCTTCCTGATTCAAGCTTGCGCCGCGCTGCGAGACGAAGGTGTTGACTTCCTCTGCTGGGTTGCCGGCGAAGGCCCCGAGCGGGCCACTCTCGATCGACAGATCCGCGAACTGCGCCTGCAGGATCGGATCCTGCTTCTTGGGCAGGTGCCCCGCGACGAACTGGCCGGTTATTACTTCCATGCCGATCTCGTCGTTATGACCAGCCGCAGCGAAGGCCTCCCCGTCGTACTCATGGAAGCCATGGCCCACGGCCGCCTCGTGCTCGCGCCGGCGATTACAGGGATTCCCGAGCTTGTGGAGAACCGTCTTACCGGTTTCCTCTATCAGCCCGGTTCGCTAACCAGTTTCGTGACCACTGCGCAATGGATTCTCGACCACAAGTCCCATCTCGGCGAAGTCGAAGCCGCGGCTGCCGAGTTTGTTGCCCAGTTCTATGACCGTCGGCGCAACCTGCAGCGATTCGCCGACCAGTTCCTCAAGCGCGTCGGCCATCCGGAATCTTCTTATGCGAATTCTCTATTGCAACAAGTACAACTTCCCGTTTAGCGGAACGGAAACATTCCTGTTTGATCTCATGCGCCGCGTCGACGAGCGCGGCCACGCCACCGCGCTGTTCAGCATGGACCACGGCCGCGGCGGCTCTTTTCCCGGACGCAGCTACCTGATGCCTTACATCAACTTTAAGGATCCGGAAGCCGGCTTGCTCAGAAAATCGTGGATGGCGGCGCATGCTCTGTATTCGCCATCAGCGCGGCGCAAGATGCGCGACTGCCTTGCGGACTTTGCGCCGCATGTCGCGCACATTCGCGGCATCTACCACCATCTCTCGCCCTCGATCCTTTGGGAACTCAAACGGCAACGTGTTCCTGTGCTCTACCACGTGAACGATTTCAAGATGCTGTGCCCCACCTACAACCTGGTGGCTCATGGCCGCGCCTGCGATGCCTGTATCTCAGGCGACTACTATCATGCCCTCACGCAAAATTGCTACGCCGGAGGCCGCCACCGTGCCGCGGTGTTGGCCGGCGAAGCCTATCTTCATCGTTGGCTCGATACCTACTCCCGTTGCGTGGATTTGTTCCTCGCCCCCAGCCAATTCGTTCGCGGTATGTTGACCCGCGCTGGATTTCCCGCCGAGCGAATCGAGGTGCTGCCGCACTTCCAGACCCTGCCTGCCGAAACGGAGCTCATCCCCGATAAAGGATATGTCTTGTACTTCGGCCGTCTCTCGGCGGAAAAGGGGCTGGACGAACTTCTCTACGCCATGCGCCACCTTTCCCACGTGCCGCTCGTCATCGCGGGCGAGGGACCGGAAAGAGCTCGGCTCGAATCGCTGGCACGAGATCTCCAATTGGATCAGGTTGTCTTCGTGGGCAGGGTGAACGGGAAGAAGCTGGAGAACCTGGTCAAAGGCTGCAGCTATTCGATATTTCCGTCGCGAGCCTACGAAACCATGGGGAAGTCGATCCTCGAATCCTATGCCTGGGGACGTCCGGTGATTGCCTCCGACCTCGGATCCCGCCGTGAGATGGTCGCCCATGGCGCAACGGGCCTTCTCTATTCCTCCGGCGATGTTGCGGAACTGGTTGAGTCCATGAATTTTCTCTTTCATCGCGCTGACGTGGCCGCTCAAATGGGAAGCGAGGCGCGCCGCCGCATTCAGAACGACCATTCTCCCGACCGCTACCTGGATTTGCTGACTGGTCTCTATCGGCGCCTGGCAGAGGTTCGCGAGGCGGAGACCACCAGTGCGGCGCCACTCACGGCATCTCCCAAACCCCAAGGGGCGCGATTGCGAGTGGCTTTCATTGGCGGCCGCGGCGTCGTCTCCAAGTACAGTGGGATCGAGTCATACTACGAACACGTCGGACGCGAGCTCACCAGTCTCGGACACGAAGTTGCCGTCTATTGTCGGAACTACTTCACTCCTCCCATCGCCGGGCACAACGGCATGCGCGTGCTGCGCTTGCCCACGTTCCGCACCAAGCATCTCGAAACGGTAGTCCACACGTTGCTCAGCACGATTCACGCGATGTTTTCTGGCTGCGATATTGTCCACTACCACTGCCTCGGTCCGGCTCTCTTCTCATTCCTGCCGCGTCTAACCGGAAAGAAGACGGTCGTTACTGTTCAGGGGCTCGACTGGCAGCGCCGCAAGTGGGGACGCATCGCCGCCCGCGTCCTTCGTCTCGGTGAGGCCGCCGCCGTCACCTTGCCCAACGCCACCATGGTCGTCTCGAAAACTCTCCAGAACTACTATCGTCAACGCTACAGCCGTGACACGATCTACATCCCAAACGGCGCGAATCTTACTCCGCGCCGCCCGCTCAAACGCCTTTTCGAATGGGATCTAACACCCGACAACTACATCCTCTACCTCGGCCGCTTCTCACCCGAAAAGAATTGCCATCTCCTCATCGATGCCTTCGAGCGCGTCCCTTCGGGTATGAAACTCGTTCTCGCCGGTGGAACCAGCCATACCGACACGTACGTCGAGGATCTCCGCCGCCACGAATCGGAGCGTGTTCGTTTCCTGCCATGGGTTTCAGGAGATGATCTGGACGAACTGCTCTCGAATGCCGCCATTTTTGTCCTGCCGTCGGATCTCGAAGGCCTCTCCCTGGCACTACTGGATGCGATGGCCGCCGGGGTCTGTGTCCTGACCAGTGACATCCCCGAAAATCGGGAGGTCGTCGACGGCGCGGGCTTCACCTTCGAACACGGTCGTTCGTCGGACTTGGCTCGCGTTCTCGAAATCCTGGTTCGAAACCCACTCCTGCGGCGTCAGATGGCTGCCAAAGCCGAACGCCGCATCCGCGAGAACTATCTTTGGCATGAAATTGCCCGCTCCATCGAGAAGAGCTACTACGAAGTGATGGGCTGGAATCTGGGCGCTCAACCCCAGCGCGGGTCCGTGCCGGCGGAGCTCCCCGATCCGCTACCAACCGCTGCGCCTGATCCCGCGGCCTAGGATGCAGGAGGTCCCGAGGAAAAGAAGCAATCCGGTGATCCCCTGTGCTCTCTGTGGTTATCCTCTGATTTTGCCCACGTCATCGGCAGCTCATTGATTAGAATCGGAGCAGGCTGCCGAGTGGGCGGCTCTCCGGCATGGAAGATGTGATTCTCGTAACCGGTGGCGCCGGCTTCATTGGCTCCAATTTTGTGTTGCAGTGGCTTGCCGAGGAATCTTCGCGCCTCTGCAATCTCGATCGGCTCACCTACGCCGGAAATCTGAATAACTTGCGTCCGGTCGAACACCACGCGCGCTACCGTTTTGAACAAGGCGATATCGTGGATCGCGATGTCGTGCGGCGAGTTTTCGAACGTGAGCGGCCGCGGGCCATCGTTCACTTTGCCGCCGAGAGCCATGTCGATCGCTCCATCCACGGGCCCGACGACTTTATCCGCACTAACGTCAACGGCACCTTCAGCCTGCTTGAGGAGGCACGTGCATACTGGTCGGCCCTGCCCGATCCGGATCGCCACGCGTTCCGCTTCCTCCACGTGTCCACGGACGAAGTCTACGGCTCCCTTGGCCCTGACGATCCCCCTTTCTCCGAAACAACGCCCTACGCGCCCAACAGTCCGTACTCGGCGTCCAAGGCGGCTTCCGACCACCTGGTTCGCTCCTACCATCACACCTATGGCTTGCCGACTCTAACGACGAACTGCTCCAACAACTACGGCCCCTACCAGTTTCCGGAGAAGCTGATTCCGCTGATGATCCTCAACGCCGCCCAGGGAAAATCTCTGCCGGTCTACGGCGATGGGCAGAACGTACGCGACTGGCTCTACGTCGAGGATCACTGCCGTGCGATTCGCGCCGTTCTCAGAAAAGGCAAGCCCGGAGAGACCTACAATATCGGCGGCGCGAATGAACAGAAGAACCTGGAAATCGTCGGCACGATCTGCACATTGCTCGATGAGCTGCATCCTAACGATCCCGTCGTGCCGCACAGCAAGCTGATCACCTTTGTCAAAGACCGGCCCGGACACGATCGCCGCTACGCCATGGACTCCCGCAAGATTGAACGCGAACTGGGCTGGCGGCCGCGCGAAACGCCTGCCACGGGCATCCGCAAAACCGTCCGTTGGTATCTTGAACATGAAGACTGGGTCCGCGATGTGACCAGCGGCAACTACCGGCAGTGGATCGCCAAACACTACGCCGTCGAACATTGAACATGAGCGACTCGCGACAATCGTACAAGGGCATCATCCTCGCCGGAGGTTCCGGCACGCGGCTGTATCCGGTCACGCACGCGCTTCCGAAGAGCCTGGTGCCGGTATACGACAAGCCCATGGTGTACTACCCCCTTTCCACACTCATGCTGGCGGGCATTCGGGATGTTCTCCTCATCTCGACTCCCGAAGACTTGCCTCGATTCCAGCAGTTGCTCGGCGACGGCTCCCGTTGCGGGATTCGCTTGCAGTACACTGCCCAGCCCAGGCCCGAGGGCATCGCCCAGGCTTTCCTGATCGGCCAC
>Ga0335071_10000050_pt1 | contig 137640 bp, 117 predicted proteins | sample Lox_Sample_15_FD_206724 | JGI IMG/M metagenome (GOLD analysis project Ga0335071, IMG submission 206724) | Soil microbial communities from Loxahatchee National Wildlife Refuge, Florida, United States - Lox_Sample_1.5 | ecosystem: Environmental > Terrestrial > Soil > Wetlands | place: USA...
TCGCGCTGGAGAATATAAACGCCCATGCTCACATAATACTTGCTGGTCGGTTTCTCACGATAGGCGGAAAGCCTGTTCTTCGTGTCGAACTCGATCAGGCCGAAGTCGATCTTGTTCTCCCGCTCATAGATCCCGATCGATGCGTCGGCGTGTTCGGCCACATGGCTCATTGCCATACGGGTAAGGTCCATCGTCGTGAGCAGATCTCCATTGGTCAGGAAAAACGTCTCGTCCAGAAGCGGCAGCATATTTCCGAGAGCGCCCGCGGTGCCGAGCGGCTTCTCCTCGCTGCTGTAGCAGAGGCGAATTCCGAGCTCCGATCCGTCACCAAAATACGCCTCGATCAGATGCCGGAGATGATTGACAGCGAGGATGACCTCACGAACTCCTGCTGCTTTCATCCGCCTCAGGAGCAGCTCGAGAATCGGCATGTCGCCGAGTGGCATCAGCGGTTTCGGGAACAGGGCTGAGTAGGGAAATAGCCGCGTGCCCTTGCCCCCCGCCATAATGACCGCTTGTCGGACGAGCGCCGGCGGCGGCTCACAGACCTGATATTGTCCATTGATCGCGGGTCGGCGCCCAGGCCAGAAGACCTCATTCATCTGTCGACTCCATCATCATGGGTCTAGAAATAGATGCTTAAAGCCAGTCGTCACAGCGCGGACGTGGCGCATGGCGTCAGAACATGATTGAACGAATAGTCATGTGCGGCGTCGGAGCAGGTCTGTCACGGTCTTCGACACGATCGCTGCTCCAGCGGATCTACCGGTACGATGGGAAACAGCCTATTCATCGGTTTCGGCGAAAGCCAATCTAAAAATCTGACTTGTGTCAGAGCCGTTTCGTAATTCGTCGAACACCGCGGCTCGGCTTTAGTGGCCCGACTCCGCTCTGGACGGGTTACAGCTTATCATGACCCAGACGGGAGCAGTCGCATCGACCGGCAGAACGAAGCTCAAATGCCCGGTGGCATCGGCTTCCGCCGTTTGCCTCCAAATCTCCTGCCCCGCTTGTTCGACTTTGATCACATAAGGACCCGAAGCCGTGGCCCAGGTAAATGAGCCATCACCATATCCATGGGCCTCAAAGCTGAGTGCGCACTCCTTCTTCACCACATTACGGACCAGCCAACGACTTTCCAGGAGAGCAAAGCTGCTAGCCGTAGCGGCCTGCGCGACCTGACTGAGGACTATGACAACCGGCTCCACTGCTTCGTCGAGCGCCACGTAAAGAGACGTCCCAATTTGCTTCTGCCCGATGACGCCGAGGCTGGCCGTCATGTCAACGTCGCGTTGCTCCGCGAGGTCAAACCGGACGGTCTGTAGCTTGCCACGGTTGCTGATCTGCCAGGCAGCAATACCCAACCGATCGATCCGCGCGCGGAAGAAACCATCCACGATCGCGATATACTGGTTCGCCGAAACGGCGGCAAGGGAGCCGAGTTTCGCCTTACGCAGTTGATCCTTCACCGATCGGAGCCGAGCCGGATACTCGCCTGCATAAGCGCGGTAGTTGAGATTGAACGGCTTGAGGCGGCGCGGCGATTCGGTATTCACCAACGTTTCCGTCAGCGCTGCGAACCCGTCCTCCCCGAGGGGGCCGCCACAGTCGTAAGCGGTTTCATCGCTCAGCGGCTCATTGACGACGCGATCAGGACCCGCGCTGATGAGCGGAGAGAGATTGGAGATGGACGGGTACTCGGAATCGAACCGGGAGACCATCGCCCGCATCGGCTGACGCAACAACTCCACGTTCGGAGTTGCGAACAAGCTCTGCAAGGTCCTGCGTGCCTGCTTGGCAGTTCTCCCTATCTTCGGGATCTCGCTGACCCGCAGGTTTACGGTCGCCGGAAGCTCCCGAAACGGTTCGATCAGTTGGCGGAAGACGACTTCTCCAGCCATGGCCTGCGCATCTCTAAAACCTTCCACCTTGCTCGATCGGGTCCAGCCCTCGCTGTCAAGCATGCTGAGATACAGCCGGTTGCCCGACGCGGTGGTGGTGTCTGGTACTGGCTGATCGGCGGAACCGAACGCCGCACCGAAGAAAGCGAACGGATTGATCAGCCACTTGCCTTGATACAACGGCGGTCTTTGATGGCAGAATTCATAGTTGAACGCCGCATAGCCGCCTCTTTCCCCGATCGTAACCAGAGCCGCTTTCCGCTTTCCGTCGTACGGCGGCGTCTCAAGCATGAGGGCGACGCGTGTTTTAGTATCCGTAGTCGTGACAATCGGATAATTGGGTAATACCGGATCGAGCCGGCACTCGAACTCGACCAGGCCCGGATCCACTTGCAAGACACGAGAGCCGAGCGCTGGCCCGATGTACTCGCCGGTATGGCGTACGCCGGCCGCTTGCAGGATCCGATTGATCGCGGGAATATTGACCGGATTGGCGGCGACCCCGATGTCGCCCAGGATGACGTATCGGACATTGGTCCGAGAAACCTGGGTTGCCCACGCAAGATAGGAACCGCTATCGGGGACAGAGCTGGCGAACCAGGTCAGCACGCCGCGATAGCGTTCAATCTCGGCGGGGTCCGGGAGCCTGGCTCGAATGTCGTGATAGTGCAGGATGAAGCCGAGATGATTGAGCGGCAATTCGGCGAACCGATGGATCCGCGTAACATCGGCGTCGCCCTCTTGCGCGCCGTCGTAAAGCGCGAGGATTTCCCGCTTGACCGGCTCCGGGAAGGCGCCGGCAACACCGCAACTGGCGAACAGAAAGCAAGCGAGAGCAACCACAGTCGGCCAAAGACGCGTGTATATCGGTCTGGTCATATGTCGCGGCAACAGGCCCTCACCGCTCGCGGAAGGCGCGTTCGAACTGATCGGTCAAGGGTTTGATAAGATACGACAATGCGGATCGCCGCGACGTTTCAATGAAGGCTTCGACCGGCATCCCTGGAACGAGCTTCTTATCGCCGAGCCGGTCGAGCTCTCGGCTGTCGGGCGCAATGCGGGCAACGTAGTATGACTGCCCTGTTTCCTTGTCGTGGACGACGTCCGGCGAAACGCGGGTCAGGACGCCCTTCACCTCCGGTGTGGTGCGCTGGTTGAACGCTGTAAAGCGCAACTTGCCTTCATGCCCGAGCTTCAGCTGGTCGATATCCGAAGTCGGGATACGAACCTCGACCGACAATGAATCGCCGATCGGAACAATCAGCATCAGCTGTTCGGCCGGGTTGACGACGCCACCGACGGTATGAACGTTGAGTTCATGAACGACGCCATCGATCGGGGACCTCAGCTCGACTCGCCGCAGCTGATCCTCGGCCGCAATTTTCCTTTCTTGCAACTCGGCGACACGCCCCTCGACCTCGCGCAATTCCTTTTGTGCATCCGAGTATCGATTGTCATCGATGGCGATGATCTGCAGCCGTGTCTCCGCAATCTGGCCGCGTAATTTGGCGATTTGCGCCAGAAGCGTTCCGACCTCGCCATCGATACGCGTTTGGTCGCGTTCCAGACTGAGCACGCGTGTAATCGGTAGCAGGCTTTTTTTGTACAACTCGTTGACCCTCGAGAATTCCTCCTCGATCAACGCACGTTCGTGGGCCTTGGCGGAGTTCTGCAGTGTCAGTCCGTTGATCTCCTCCTCGCTCTGCTTGATTCGTTCGCGCAGCTGCGCCTTTTGACCGTTGGCCGACGCACGTCGTGCCTGAAACAGCCGTCGCTCGCCATCGAGGACTCGTTCGGCGTCAGGGTGAGACGTGATGAAGTTGCTCGGAAATTCCGGATCGTCGCGGTTATCGCGCTCAGCAGCCAGCCGCGCCTTGCGGCCGGTCAGCTCGGTCAACTGTGACGTCACCACACCGAGCGAGGCACGCAGCTGAGTATCGTCCAGCTTGATCAGCAGATCGCCCGCAGAGACCCGCATGCCGTCTCGCACCAGGATTTGTCCGATCACGCCGCCCTGTGGATGCTGTATCTTTTTGCTGTTGCCATCGACCACGACGATTCCGGGCGCGACGACTGCTCCCGACAGCGTCGCAACGGCGCCCCAGATGAACACCGCAACCGCGATTACGCAACAGAGCTTGAGGCCGATGGAGAGCGGCCGACGGAGCTCGGCGAGCTCGGCCCGCGCAGCCGCGCGACGCGGATCTTTCGAGCCTTGCAGGCTACCGCTCAACGCAACCGAAGCTGTCATGCGACGCAACGCCTCCGCTTTAACTGGTCAACTGACCGCCGTCCGAACCGGATGGAGCAGAACTTTCCTGAGGACGTCATCTTTCGGGCCGAATGCGCTCAATCGCCCCCCGTTTATCATGGCGACATGGTCGACAGTGCTCAGTGCGCTGGGCCGGTGCGCTATGACAATCAGGATGCCGTCGCGCTCTCTGACCCCCTGAATGGCGGCCGACAATGCGCTTTCACCCTCGGCGTCCAGATTGGAGTTGGGCTCGTCGAGAACGACCAGAAAGGGGTCACGGAACAAGGCGCGGGCGAGTGCAATGCGCTGCCGCTGACCAGCCGACAGTGCCGATCCGTCAGGACCCACATTGCTCTCATAACCATTGGGAAGACGCAGGATCATTTCGTGAACGCCGGCGGCTTTGGCCGCCGCAATGATGGCGTGGTTGTCCAACTCGTCCTCAAGGCGGCAGATATTTTCCGCGATCGTTCCTTCGAACAGCGCCACATCTTGTGGCAGATAACCGATATGGCGACCCAACTCGTCGGCCGCCCAGCCCTCAAGTTCGGCTCCGTCAAGGCGAATGGATCCACGCACCGGACGCCAAACCCCGGTGATTGCACGAGCCAGTGATGACTTGCCTGCCGCCGTAGCGCCAATCACGGCCAGGGCCTGTCCGCGCCGCAGCTCGAAGCTGACATCGACAAGAACCGGGCGTTCCGTACCGGGCACACACACGGACACGCTCTCGAGCGAAAGGCGCTCCACAGGCGGCGGAAGGGCCAACGGCCGGTGAGCGGCAGGAAATCCCTCCAGCATCATCTTTAGCCGGCCGAAGCTTTGCCGAGCACCCAGGAAATTGCGCCAGTGTGCAATCACCTGCTCGACCGGGGCCAACGCCCGTGAGGTGGTGATCGAGGCCGCAATGATGACCCCGCCGGTGACTTCACCACGAACGGTCAGGTACGCACCCAGGCCGAGGATCGCCGATTGCAGTGAAAGCCTGAGGAATTTCGAGATCGCGGTGAGCTTCGAAATCAGGTCGGTCGCTTTTGTCTGCAGAGACAAATAATTTCGATTGACCTTCTCAAATCGGTCAATGGCACGGCCGACCAGTCCCATGGCACGCAACATTTCCGCATTTCGCGCATTCGCGTCGGCGAGCGCCTTCCGCGCCGCATCGGCCCGGGCACTCGCCTGAACCTCGCCGCGCGACAACCATTCGCTCAGCAGCGTGAGAAAAACCAGCATCACCATTCCGGAAAGGCACATGAGGCCGAGAAGCGGATGCAGGAGAAACACAAAAGCGAGATAGAGCGGCATCCAGGGCAAATCCAGAAACGCGACCGGGCCGCCGCTGGCGAAAAAGCCGCGTATCGTGTCGACGTCGCGCATCGGCTGCTGTGCCGTTGCCCGCGATGCGCCCTTGAGCGGCAGGTTGACCACGATCGCATGGACCGGGCCCGCGATGCGCCGGTCAAATAGTGCGGCAGCGCGACCGGATGCCAGGTTGCGCAACAGGTCGAACACGCCATAGAAGGCGTACAGGGCCAGCATGAGGATGGTCAGCGCAACGAGCGTAGGCACGCTGTGGCTCGATAACACGCGGTCATAGACCTGCAGCATGTAGAGAGAGCCGGTCAGTCCGAGCAGATTGATCACCCCGGAGATCACTGAGACAGCAACAAGGGCGCCGCGAAAGCCGTCGAAGGCGGCGGCAAGGTCGGAGGATCGAGTAGCGTGCTGATGGCCTGGCTTTCCTGACAAGTCCTACGCCTCGTCGTAACAAGAGAGATTGCGATACATCGACCGAGGCCCGCTATTCCCGGGCTTCTCCTTTCGTGTCAGACGAAGTGGACGTCAGTCGCTGCCGCGGTCTTCAAGACGGACAGCGTCACATTGTTCAGCGTGATCGTGTCCGTCGGATCGATCGTGATGACGACGCTGCTGCCGGACTGAACCGCAGTCACGAGCCCTCCGGCCGCGTTGTGTGCCGTGCCGCCGAGCAGCGCGCTGGCGGTCGTTCCGGGAGCGAACATGGAGGACCCAAGCGACAGGAAATCGTGGTTTGCATTGTTCATATTGGCGGTGAAGTCGGTGATCACGTCCTTGCCGAAGCCGGCATTATAAATGCCATTCGTGGTCGTCGGATTGACCGCCGCGAACACGAATGTATCGGCGCCACTCCCGCCGGAGAGCCTGTCGTTCCCCGCTCCGCCAATCAGGGTGTCGTTACCGCCATTGCCGGTCAGCGTGTCGTTTCCGGGACCGCCCGTAATGGTGTTGGCAAGACCATTGCCGTTACCGGTGAAGTTGCCGGCTCCGGTGTATGTCAGGTTTTGTACGTTGCCCGGCAGCGAGTAGCTGGACAGCGAGGTCGTCACCGTCGCGTTCGCGCTTCCGGCCACCTCGGTGACAGTGGTTGATGCACTGGTCACGGTGAATGAGTCTGCGCCGCCGCCGCCTCTGAGAACGACGTTCGCGAAGCCGCCGTCGCTGAGCGAATCGGCACCTGTGCCGCCCGTGATCTGTTCGCCGGCCGCGTTCGCTGTCGAGGTAAAACTTCCACTTCCGGTATAGACGAGCCTCTCGACATTGGCCGGCAGCTGGTAGCTCGAAAGCGCTGTCTGCACGGTGTCGGTGCCGTTGTTGGCAGTTTCGGTGATGATGCTGCCCGGATTGCTGACGATGTAGGTATCGTTGCCCGCGCCGCCGATCAGCTGTATGCCGCTCTGGCCGCCGTCATTCAGAGTGTCCGCGCCTGCGCCGCCATTGAGGGTCTGGTTGGCCGCACCGGCTGTCAGGGTGTCGGCTCCGCCCAGGCCGGAGATGATGGCGCCCGGCGCGGTGCTGGTCAGCACGTCGTTGCCGCTGGTTCCATTGACGGTCGTGGGTGGCGTTGTCGTGCCGCTCCCAAGCTGCGCTGCGGTGAGGATCGCCCCGTCGCTGAACTGAAACAATGAAAAGCCGACAAAGGTATCGCTGCCATCGGGAGAGCCTGCCCTCGTATCCGTCAGCGTAATGCTGCCGTCCGCATTATCGATGACCGTGTATCTTGCGAACTGACCGGTAAATACGGCCGTGTCAGTGCCGCCGCCGCCGGTCAGAAGGCTGGTGCCGTCAAATCCGCTGAACGTATTGTTCAGCGCATTTCCGGTCGCAGTAATGCCGAGGGCGCCCGTGTAGATGAGGTTCTCGACGTTGGCGGGCAGCACGTAATTTCGGAGGTTCGTGCGCAGCGTATCGGTGCCGGCGTTCGGCTGCTCGATGATGACGTCATTCGCTCTGGTCACGACGTAGGTGTCGTCGCCCGCGCCGCCCTGCATCGTGTCGACAATGCTCGCTGCGGCGGCAGCGCCAGCGTCACGAAGCGTGTCGTTGCCGTCACCGCCGTCGAGGACGGTGTTGCCGCCGGTGCCTGCCGTCAGCGTGTCGTTGCCAGCGAGACCCAGAATGAGCTGGCCGGCATTGGCGATGTTGGAGCCGGTCAACACATCGTTGCCTGCCGTTCCCGTGATGATCGAAAACGCAAGCTGAGCCTGTGTCAGGATCAGTCCGTCACCAAATTGGTAGTCTTGAATGTTGGTGTCGGTATCCGTGCCGTCGGGCGTCCCCGTCCGCTGATCCGCAACGGTCACGCCGCCATTCGCATTCTGCGTGAAAATGTAGTTGTTGACCAGACCGGAATAGACCGCGGTGTTCGTGCCGCCCCCGCCGTCGATGATGTCGTTGCCGCCACCGCCGTTGATGACGTCGTTGGCGGTGCCACCAAAAATGTAGTCGGCGCCGCTCGATGCGACCGCCGTCGTCCCGTCGGAAACCGTGACTGTGTGCAGGACCGGAGTGCCCTGCGGCGAAGTCGACGAGATCGCCAGTGGCCCATCGTTGAAGGTCAGCGACAGATCGGTCCCATTGAGCGCGGCCGCTGGAGCGCCCTGGACGGAGACGACGTTTGCGCCGGGAGTCTTGACGTGGACATCGACCACGCCGTCACCCGTCATCGAGAAGGCCAGGTTCGAGCCATCGCCGGTGACCGTCTTGAGATCGGCGCGCATGGGCAGTGCGTCGACATGCGTAACATCGTCCTGCGTCGTGCCGAGCGTGACGTTGAAGGTGCCGCCGCCGAAGGGCAGGAAAATGCTGTTGTTGTCGTAGGCATACCAATTGCCTGCGTTCTGGATGACCTGTCCCGTGGCGCCATTGATGACATTCAATGCCATCGCGCCGAGATCGGGCGCCGTTGGATCGGGTGTGATTGTGGCCGTAATCACGTTGCCGTTGGTCGTCTCGGTGAGCGTGGCCTTCTGCTGCGCGGCAATGCGCGCGGCGAGATCCTCGGAGGTCACGAATTCGTAGTTGGCGGCAGCAGCATAGGCGATGAAGTCCGCGAACATCTGGGTCGTGTAGCCCGGGCCGGCACCGGCGCCTCCCACACCATTCGTATCCCAGTCGGTCGCACCATAATCGTGCCACGGCCAGACGATCACGGGCGTTTGCGAATTCGCGGAGAGCTGATTGAACAGCGACTCCCAGTCGGCAAGCGCCTGCGCGGGCGTTTTCTTCTGAAATTGGATCTCGGTAAAGTCGAACGTGATGTTCGGCGCGATATAGACCGAGCCGGTATTGTTCGGATCGATGTACCCGAAGGCATTGGGAAAGCCCGAGCCGACGCCCGTCCACCCGCCGTTCACATAGCCGGTCAGGCCGCCAGCGCTGGGATAGTACTGCAAGATGTTGGCCGAAGTCGCGATCGTGTCGTTGGCGCCGGGTACGGCCGCGCCCGCGACCGTGATCCCGAGATTCTGGTTCAGGAGCGTGTTCGATTGCCCGAACTCGTAGGCGAACGTCCAGTTGGGCGCCGACCCGTTGGCAGGCGGCGTGAGGTAGAGCGTGTTGGTGTTCTCCCCCCAGGCGTTGACCGCCTGAGGCCCCTCGTCGGTATTCACCACGATGGTGGGAACCGGGTTTCCGCTCGCATCAACCGTCGGCGGATTGATGAGGTGGGTATAGGAGTGACTGCCGATCTCGCTGCCCATGGCGATGATCGCCTTGTAGTACGGCGCAGAGACGGCCCAGTTCGTGGTGTTTTCGTTGGCCGGATTGGCATTGTCGCCGATATTCGCATAGAAGGAGCCGACGAAATTGTATTGCTGCTTCCATTGCTGCAGGAGCGGGAGCAGAACGTCGTAGATTCCCTGCTGGCCGGCGCCGGGCGAGACGTCGGACGGGAACTGTGACTGATCGAGGTCGGTGCGCGAGTCGACGACGCCCGCCATGCGCGTGATGTCGAGCGAGAGACTCGGTGTCGTGCCGAACACCGCATTTTGGATGGCGTGCTGCAGCAGATTGCTGTCGCCGAGCAGACCCGGCGTCGCAAATACCGTGTTGGTGCCGCCGGTGGTCGTCTGCACGACGCCGGGCACGGCGCTGCCGCCCTGGATATTGATGTCGGCCAGCACGGTGGCAGGTTGCGTCGCACCCGAGAACGTCAGGTAGCCGGTGTTGGTATAAAAGCCTTGCGTCGTCCCCGCGAATTGACCGCTGGCACCGCCAATGAGCTGGCCCGCCGCGTAGCCGCTGACGACCGGATTGTGGTTGGCGAGCGCAGTGGGATCAGCTGTCACCGAATAAGTCGCCGTGCCGGATCCCCCCAGGGTCACGTTCAGCAACGTCTGCATGTTGGCATAGGAATTCCCGGACAGCGGGTTGCCGTTCTGATCACTGGTCAGGAAGTTGCCCGCTGTGATGATCGGCACATGATAATTGTAGACGACCTGATCCAACGCGCTGACAATCGATGAGACCTGGCTCGACTGAACGTTCTCCATGTCCGGGAAAATTAGCGCGCTGTACTGGGCCAGTTTGGCGACATTGGTCAGATCCGCCTCGGACAGGACATCATAAGAGACACCGGCCGCCTCGGCTTGATGTTGCGCGGCCATGAACAGATCGGCATAGGCGGTCTGGCCCGCCGCACCACCGCCGAAGAACAATGCGGCACTGGTCGCCGAATAGACAATTCCGACTTTCTTGACGGCATGGTTCGTCGGGACCAAGGTTGAAGGATCGGTGATGGTGTATTCGGGGCTATTGAAGAAGTCTGCGGGCAATGCAGCCGCGCCATTGTTGATCAGGCCGGCGAAATTGATCGAATGAGGTGCCGTGCCGCCGGCGGGGGTCAGCAACGACTGCGGAACGGCCAGTTCGAGGCTCTGGCCGTTGCTGGACACGGCAGAATTGAGCGGCGCGCCGCCATTGAGAAGGGTTGTGACCCCGGCAGGCGTTACGGAGGAGAGATACGCCTGAAGGACGTTGTTGGAATCAGGCAGGAACTGAACCTGATATTCGGCACCGATGTTGCTGCTGAAAGGGGAGAAGCCGGTTCCCGAGTTCTGATCCGTGTTCAGATAGAGGACGGTACCGGCAGCAATCACCGGATCGGCAGTGACCGTTCCGTTGATGCCGATGACGTACGTGTTGCCCAGCGCCGCATCGTTGAGCAGAGCGCCGTAGACCTGATATCCGGCGACCGTGTTTCCCGGCGTCATGACAACGTCATCTGCCGGCCAATCTGTGAACTGACCATCGAGGGTGATCAAGTTTCCAATCGTGGTCGCCATCTGCGTCTCCTCAAGCGATCTCAAGCCCTCATGCGTGGTGTCGCCGGCAAAATCGGCGCATCGCGCGGGTCTCTACTCTGATGCTGCAGGACGATCGGCACGTGCGCTTGGTTCTCGGCCGATCGACATTTCCTGAATTGGCGATGCAGCGGCACGCCTCGCAGCGCGGCTGCCATGAAAGATCTCGCTGTGACACACGTCTGAACGCAACGGGTTGGAAACAAACTCCTGACGAATAGCGGCACTACAGTGCAAGAGCAGCAGGCATGTCCAGCGCGAATCCCTGTTGCGCGTCAGAGTTTTTGTTCGCGCCGGCACGAGCAGAAAACGGCGCGGCACGAGCGGAACGAGATATAGCCTGCGGAGGACGCCGCATATTTTGAGGCACAGGCGCCGCACGCTCGGAGAACCGGATGTGAGTTGTCGAACATGACCGACCATTGCGCTTGATGTGATTGGAATGTCGGCCCCGCCTTCACCGAGCAGTCCGCGTTCGCGAAATGCCGCGTAGCGCTTGGCTTCCAGCCGCGCGATGTCGCTTCAAGTTCACGACCATCGACCGGGTCCGGGAGTACGTCGGCCATGCGACGCACGATAGGGCGGCAGATTTCATCGTCCCTCATCTAGCTCTTGCAACCCGATCCGCTCTTTGTCGCTCCATGTCTAATGCTTGCTTTCCCCTTGCGGCCCACAGGGCTCGTGCGCGTTCGGCCTGATCACTTCGCAGCTTGTCGGCCATCCAAAGTAGCGTACCGAGGATCGTGGCGCGGTCGTCGCCTGTCAGATCAACGATACTGACCTTGACCATGAGGCCGCCGAGCTCGATGAGATGCCGTGTGCGCTTGCGGCGCTCAATCTGCCACGTGCGCATGTCATGTCGGGCCCTTGCGCCCTGATGCCGGTTGCACGACGCTTGGTTGCGCAGAAGCGCCATCCACGTTGCGGTCAGTTGTTGGCGCATTTCGCCGCGACCGTGCTTGAAAGAACGCGGCCCCGCGTTTGGCCCATGCCTCTCTCCTTGCGGCATCCTTCGTCTCGGCCAGCACGATCAGCGCGCCCGCCAGTTCGTCAGCGCTGAGGCCATCTGCCCCGGTGGCGATGACGAGTTCGCCAAGCTGCTGCACCTTGCGGCTCTTGAGCTCACGCGCCCTGTCACCAAGTGCCTTTAGTTCGGCATCGAAGTCCCGCGGCTTGCGCATCGCGTCTCCATCACTGTCCGATGGAGAAATGTAATCGAGCGCCCGGCACAATGCTGCAAGGTCGTTAGGACGGCTTGGGACGCGGTAATCCCTCCCGAGATTTTTTTCGGGAGGGCGCGCTTATACGTCGTTCCGACGTGCGCTTCGCTGTGCCACTGATCCGATCGCGATGGCGATCTATCATCTTCACGTCAAGGTCATTGGCCGCAAGACCGGAAGTAGCGCGGTTGCGTCCGCAGCCTACCGCTCCGCCTCGCGGCTGCGCGACGAGCGGCTCGATCGCAACCACGACTTCTCCGGCAAGCGCGGCGTCGTCCATTCTGAGGTAATGCTGCCGGAGAACGCGCCGGAAGCGTGGAGCGACCGCGAACGGCTCTGGAACGATGTCGAGGCGTTCGAGATCCGCAAGGATGCCCAGCTTGCCCGCGAGATCGAGTTCGCCCTTCCGCGAGAATTGAATGAGGCACAGGGCATCGAGCTGGCCCGCGACTTCGTTCGGGGCGAGTTTGTCGATCGGGGCATGATCGCGGATCTCAACGTGCATTGGGACATGACCGAGGACGGCATGGCCAAACCCCATGCTCATGTCATGCTGACGATGCGCGCGGTGAACGAGAACGGTTTTGATCGGAAGGTACGGGACTGGAACCGCACCGAGATGGTGGAGCGCTGGCGTGGACGCTGGGCAGAGCTTGCCAACGAGCGGCTGGCCGAACTCGACATCGACGCGCGCATCGACCATCGCAGCCTCGAAGCCCAGGGCATCGCGCTCGAGCCGCAAAGCCAGATCGGGGCACCCGCCAGGCGCATCGAGGATCGGGGCATCGCGGGCGAAGGGACCGCCGCCGACCGCGCCGAACTGCACCGCGAGATCGCGCGCGGCAATGGGAGGCGGATCATCGGCGATCCGTCGCTTGCATTGGAGGCGATCACCCAGCAGCAATCGACCTTCACCCAGCGCGACATGGCGAAGTTTGCGCATCGGCACAGCGACGGTCTCGACCAGTTCAACGAAGTCATGGGCGCGATGCGTAGGGCGACCGATCTGGTCGAACTCGGCAAGGACGCTCGCGGCGAAGATCGCTTCACCACGCGCGAGATGATCGAAGCCGAACAGCGCCTGCACCGCACAGCCGAACTGATGGCGGAACGGGAGCGCCATGAGGTGCGCGACAGGGATCGCGAAACGGCGCTGGCGCGTGCGCAAGCGCGCGATCTTGTCTTGTCGGGCGAGCAGGCCGACGCGCTGGCGCATGTCACGGATGGGCGCGATCTCTCTCTCGTGGTCGGTTATGCCGGGACGGGGAAAAGCGCGATGTTGGGCGTGGCGTGGGAGGCGGCCGGTTACGAGGTCCGGGGCCTTGCGCTGTCCGGCATTGCGGCGGAAAATCTCGAAAGCGGATCAGGCATTGCATCGCGCACCATCGCCAGCCTGGAGCATGGCTGGGGACAGGGGCGCGACCTGCTCACGACCCGCGATGTCCTTGTGATCGACGAGGCCGGCATGGTCGGCACGCGCCAGCTCGAGCGCGTGCTGTCCCATGCGGCAGAGGCCGGGGCGAAGGTGGTGCTGGTCGGCGATCCCAGGCAGTTGCAAGCCATAGAGGCGGGCGCGGCATTCCGGTCTATTTACGAGCGCCATGGTGGCGTGGAAATCGGCGAGGTGCGCCGGCAGCGTGAGGACTGGCAGCGCGATGCCACGCGCGATTTGGCGACCGGCAAAACTGGCCATGCGCTGGAGGCCTACCGCTCCCGGGGCATGGTGCATGAGGCCCAAACCCGCGAGCAGGCGCGCGGCAACCTAATCGAGCGCTGGGACCGGGAGCGGCAAGCGTCACCGGATCGCAGCCGCATCATTCTAACCCACACCAATGACGAGGTTCGCGCCCTCAACGAAGCTGCGCGCGGGCGGATGCGGGCTGCAGGTGATCTGGGCGATGAGGTGCGTGTGATCGTCGACCGCGGCGCGAGAAACTTCGCCAGCGGAGATCGCGTCATGTTCCTGCAGAATGAGCGCGGCCTCGGCGTGAAGAACGGTACTATCGGCACCATCGAGCAGGTCAGCGCGCAATCCATGACCGTACAGACCGACGATGGCCGCTCCGTGCAGTTCGACCTCAAGGACCACAACCGGATCGACCATGGTTATGCGGCGACAATCCACAAGGCGCAGGGCATGACGGTAGACCGCGCCCATGTGCTGACGACGCCGGGCATGGATGCCCACAGCAGCTATGTCGCCCTTTCGCGGCACCGCGACGGTGTGGACCTGCACTACTGTCGCGACGATTTTACCAGTCAGGACCGGCTCACCCGCACCCTGTCGCGCGACCGGGCCAAGGACATGGCCTCGGACTACGAACGTGCCGATCCGGCACAAAGCTATGCCGAGCGGCGCGGGATCACCTTCCGCGAGCGCGTGGCCGAGATCGTGCGCAAGGTGGTGCCCGAGAAGGTACGCAACATGTTCGACGGCCTTCGCTCGCCTGGAGATGTGCCCGGCCCGGATGGCGGACAGAGGTCAAAACGAGACGCGCCGGTAAGGGAAAGGAGCGGTACGCCAGCCGACCGGCGCGACATTGAAGCGCCGGAAAGGACGGTGGCGGCAGAGGCGGAAGCGGAAGCGCGCCGGCTGCGAACCAAGGCCCTTGTGCGCCATGCCCGCGCCGTGGATACGATCTTCGCGGCGCAGGAGTTGAGAGTCAAATACACTCCCGAGCAGGTGCAAGAATTGAACAAGGCCCGCCGGGCCTTCGAGGAGGTGCGGCCCTACGGCTCGATCGATGCGGAAGCCGCCTACAAGAAGAACCCGGAGCTGGCCAGCGAGGTCGCGTCAGGCCGGATCAGCCGCGCTGCCATCCGCGCCCTGCAGCTCGAAACCGAAATGCGCATCAATCCAGGCCGCCTTGCCGACCGCTTTGTGGAACGCTGGCAGGAGCTCGACCAGACCCGCCAGAGCCGATATCAGGCGGGCGACATGACCGGTTACAGGGCCACGCGGTCGGCGATGGGCGCCATGGCCAGAAGCCTCGAGCGCGATCCGCAACTCGAATCCCTCCTCGCCAACCGCAAGCGGGAGCTCGGCATCGCCTTCGAATCAGGTCGCAGGCTCGGCCTCGAACTGGCCTTCACTCACGGCCTCGATATTGGCAGAGACCGGGGCCTCGAAATTTGATTTATCCTGTTTGCCGCCGGCTGAACGCCAGAGTACGGCGACCTCCAAGATGAGCTTGCGCGCTGCAAGGGCTGTCCTGTCCGGTCTCAGAAGCCGTCAGAAACAGCCAGCAGAAGGCAGCTCAGCCATGCGCGAACCGGACCGTATCATCCGTTTGAAAACCGTTCTCGCCAGGACCGGGCTGTCCCGGTCCACCATCTACCGCAAGATCGCCGAGGGCACGTTTCCGGCCCAGCTCAAAATCAGCGCCAACGGGACTGGGTGGCATGAATCAGACATTAACCGCTGGATCGGAGATCCCGTCTCGTGGCGCCCGAAAGGCGATGAAGTCCGGTAAGGTTGATGCTTGCCTATCTTCGATGGCGCTGGCGATACAACCTTTACCGCTATCATTTGTGACTCTCATCCGCAGTTTGCGTCCGCTGAGGGGACGCCAAGCGTAGCACAGCGCAGACTTGGGCTGTTCATTTGCGCCAAGACGCGTGACACAATGCGTGCCATGGCACACCCTCGAAAATCCCATGACCACGTTTTGACGAACCAGACATCGTTGGGTGTGGAAAGCAATAAGCGCACCGGAGCCGATCCGATCGACCCTTCGGCCTTCGGATTTACAAAGGTAGCTTACGCTGTCGACGAGACACTTGAGTTGCTCAGCATCGGCCGCACTGCGCTATATGCAGCGATCAAACGAGGTGACCTCAAACGCGTAAAGTTCGGCAAGAAGACGTTGTTTTACGCTGCCGACCTTGCCGCGTTTCTGGCTCGGCTCCGAGACCTGAGCGAATCGGATGAGAGCCGGGTCGACCATGGGCCTCGCTGGACACTAGCGCCGAAATGCAAAATCGATCTTCCAGGCTCTTGAAGAAGTATTCCATTAAGAACGGTTACCTCGCCATCGTGATAAGCGAATCCGATCTCGATCAAGCCGTCGTCGAGTAGTCAGTCGATCCGTCGCGCCGTCCAGTCGGCGAAAGCAGCGGCGCCTGAATTTCACTTGCATGCATGCGGTTAGTCAACAGAGGGTAACCGGCCAACGTCGCGCTTCAAGATCGACGTAGCATAGAAGCGATTCGGAGCTTTCACCCCCATCGCCAGCCAATTTTTGACGACCTGCCAGAGCCCGCCGGCAGCAGCGACGATGGACCGGTCGTGCCGGACCAACTCCAAAAGCATTTTCCCCACTGATAGCGATCGAGCTACCTCCGGTAGTTCGATCGGGCGACAATGAACGACCAGAGAGCGGCTGGTGGCTTCACGCCGGTGGACCGTCTTCTCCTTCAGCTTTGTTGGTATCTTTGTTGGCACTTGTTGAATCAACATCTCGATAAGAGCAAGAAATCCCTGAAGAAAAGCAGTTTAATATGATGGCTGCCTGGCCCACCAGTCATATCAATCGTTTGATCAGGGATCGGATTCCACAATTATCGCGGAAGCCTCCTTCATCGCGTGATTGGCGACCGGCACGCCGCAATAAATCGCCTGTTGCAGAATGATTTCCTTGATGTCGTCCGGACTGAACCCGCCTTCGGCGAGTGCCGCGCGGACATGCAGCCGAAATTCGTCCCATTGTCCGAGTGCCATCATCGTGCCGATCACCAACACGCGTCGTGTTCGCTGACCGAAGTGGGGTCTCGTCCAGATGTCACCCCACGCATAGCGCGTGATCAGATCCTGGAAATCGGCATTGAATGAATTGCGGCTCGCGATCGACTTCTCGACCCAGTCGTCGCCCAGAATCTCCCGGCGCTTCCGCATGCCGCTCTCGCGGCGGCCGTCGTCATCCATTGATGTCCCTCCTGTTCCGCGAGGACGATCTGCCGGCGCAATCCGGACGATGATCTTCCGGTTGCGCCGCGCGATTGCGATCCGTCCATTGTCGTGTCAAGCAACCCGTCACGGCTCTGCGACAATCTCTGGCAGGCAAGATTGCAGACTCTACGAACCTTCGAGCGATGCAAGCAAACGATCGATCAGGGCTTGTGCCGCGCCCTGATAGGCCATCGGCTCGAACAGTCGTGCGAGCGCTGCGGCATCGAGGTGCGCCATGACCGCGCTGTCGCCGGCAAGCACGTCGCGAAGATGCCTCCTTTCACGAATGGCCTTCTTGCTGGCCTCCTCAATCAAATGATGGGCCTCGATCTTCCCGAGTTTTTCCGCAAGCGCCATCGACACCGCTTCAGCCATGATCAGCCCCGAGGTCGCATCGAGATTTGTGCGCATACGCGCAGCGTCCACCGCCAGACCCTCGGCGATTTCAACGGTCGCCGCGATCGCGCCCGAAGTGACCAGCATCAATACGGGCAGCGTCGGCCATTCCGCATGCCACGGACCGGCACTGCGTTCGTGATCCTGCACCTGGGCCGCAAAGATGGTGGCGGCAAGATTCGGAGCCATGGCGGCGGCTGCAAGGATGCTCGCGGCGGCGACGGGATTGCGCTTGTGCGGCATGGTCGAAGAGCCGCCGCGGCCCGGACCCGACGGCTCGAACGCTTCGGCAACGTCGGTCTGCATGAGAAGAGAGACGTCGCGCGCGATCTTGCCGCAGGTGCCGGAAAGGATCGCAAGGGCGGAGGCTGCGTCCGCGATACGGTCGCGATGCGTGTGCCACGGCGCCTCCGGCGGTTGCAAATCGAGTTCCTTGGCTAGTCGCTCGGCCACGGCCAGCCCGACGTTGCCGAGCGCCGCCAACGTGCCGGCGGCGCCGCCAAATTGCAGAACCAGCGCTTTTTCGCGCAGGCCTTTCAAACGAGCACGCGAACGGCCCAGTGCCGCGGCATACTCCGCCAGCTTCAGCCCAAATGGCATCGGGAGAGCATGCTGCAGCCAGGTGCGGGCGACGCACGCGGTCGTGCGATGCTGTAGTGCAAGCGCGGAAAAGCCCGTGATGGCCCGTTCGACATCGGCAAGCAGGGCGTCAATCCCTTCACGCAACATCAGCATCGTGGCGGTGTCGATCACATCCTGGCTGGTCGCGCCCCAATGCACGTAGCGTGCAGCTTCTGCATCGATCTCGGCGACGCGGGCCGTCAACGACTTCACCAAGGGAATAGCCAGATTGCCGGACCGGGTCGCTGCATTCGAGAGCATGGCAAGGTCAAACAAATCGGCTCTGCACGCATCTGCGATGATGCTCGCCGCGGTCGGCGGAATGACGCCGGCCGCAGCCTCGGCCCGCGCCAGCGCCGCCTCGAAGTCGAGCATATGCTGCAGGAACGCGGCATCATCGCACACGGCTCGCATCGTCGCGCTGGAAAACATCGGTGCCAGGAGAGGGGAAACAGCCGTACTCATGTCGCGTGTCCTAGCTCGGCCTCCGCCGGCTCCTGCCGACGCTCGAAACCTGTGTTGGGCCGCATGACCGCATTCGTGACGTCGAAGACGCCACGATAGACGATATGCGATCCGGCGCAATGACCTGGAGATCCCGCCCACGGAACGTCTTGCAAGTTGACGTACTCGATCTTCGAGCGCCGGCAGCTTCAGATGTTCTGGTTTTTCCGAAATTAACATGATGTTTCGTTTGCCGATAGAAACGGTAATTGTGTTATTCAATCCGCGGGCTATCCTGACGCCGTTCTCAACCGACGACGCAATCCGAGGTCGCGGGAGAAACTCATATCCTTGAACCGAAACACGTGACGAACACAGCTTCGCGCACGTCCGTATTTTCGAAGAAGCCCGCTAAGGGACATTCAGCAGCAGACGGGGAGGCCCATATGACAAGCTCACTAGCACAAGCCGGACATCACGCGAGTCAGTCGAAGAAAGCCGCTGCGAGCGGCTGGATCGGATCGGCACTCGAGTACTATGACTTTTTCATCTACGCGACGGCAGCGTCGCTGGTATTTCCGCAGGTCTTCTTTCCCTCTGAAAATCCGACCGTCGCAATCATCGCATCGCTGGCAACATACGGCGTTGGTTATGTGGCCAGGCCGATCGGCGCATTTGTTCTCGGGCACTGGGGCGATACGCATGGTCGCAAGACGCTGCTGTTGGTCTGCATGTTCTTGATGGGCATCTCGACGATGCTGGTCGGTGTGCTGCCCACATATCAGCAAGTCGGAGTTCTGGCACCGGTGCTTCTGGTGATCCTGCGCCTGATCCAGGGCTTTGCGGTCGCCGGAGAAATCTCCGGAGCCAGTTCGATGATTCTGGAGCACGCTCCGTTCGGACGACGCGGATTCTACGCCAGTTTCACTCTCCAGGGAGTCCAGGCTGGTCAGATCCTCGCGGCTGCAGTCTTCCTGCCGCTCGCGGCGTACATGCCCAACGACGCATTCAACAGCTGGGGCTGGCGCATACCGTTCCTGCTGAGCTTCTTCGTCATCGTCGCAGGCTACGTCATCCGTCGCGAGGTCGACGAAACACCTGCTTTCGCCGAGGAGGACAGCCGGGGCGCTGTCCCGAAAGCCCCCATCATTCAGGCGTTCAAACTGAGCTGGAAGGATATGATCCGCGTGGTATGCATGGCGCTGATGAACGTCATTCCGGTCGTCGCCACGATTTTCGGCGCCGCCTATGCCGTCCAGCCGGCGTATGGGATTGGGTTCTCCAAGGACGTGTATCTCTGGATCCCCGTCCTCGGCAACATGCTGGCCGTGTTCGTCATCCCGATCGTGGGCAACCTGTCGGACAACATCGGCCGCAAGCCTCCCATGATCGTCGGTGCGCTTTGCTCAGGGTTGCTCGCCTTCGGCTACCTCTACGCGATCAGCATCAAGAATGTTCCGCTCGCGATCCTGATGTCGCTGTTGATGTGGGGTGTCGTCTACCAGGGCTATAACGCAATCTTTCCGAGCTTCTATCCCGAATTGTTCCCGACCCGCACGCGGGTGTCGGCGATGGCGATATCCCAGAACATCGGGACGACCATTACGGCGTTGCTTCCGGCCTTGTTTGCGGCCGTGGCGCCTCCGGGCTCGGCCAACATCCCCGTCACGGTCGGCACGATCGCGTTCGGCATCACGGTGATCGCCGCGCTTGCAGCCCTCACCGCCAGGGAAACCTACCGAATCAATATCAGCGATCTCGGCAATCCCGATGCGGTTCCAATGACCAAGGTGGAATACGTCAAGAAGCGCGCCGCGCTTCAGGCAACATAGCCGACGTCAACCTTGAGATCGGTCGAAGAGCGTTCTTCGACCCCTTGGGCAACGAAGCCAGCTGCCGCTTCCTGAGGCCTGAACGGGAAGCGGAAGGCTCTCCTCATCCTTATTATGCGAGGTTAGGTCAGCATGACTCCCGAAGCAGAATTTCATCAACGCGACCGTGATCTACATCCGCCGGCCTTTACGCCCGTCTACAAGACGAGCGCGCTGCGGTCACCGCGTATCCCGCTGTGGTCCCTGCAAAACTCTCTTTCGGAAGTGACGGGCCCGGTATTTTCACCGGACGAACTGGGCCCGCTCGATAACGATCTCATCCTCAACTACGCCAAACAGGGCCAGCCGGTCGGCGAGCAGACCATCGTCCACGGCTACGTCCTCGACGGCAACGGGCAAGCGGTCCCCAACACGCTCGTCGAAGTCTGGCAGGCAAATGCCGGCGGGCGCTATCGCCATCGCAACGACACCTATGGCGCACCGATCGATCCGAACTTCGGTGGATGCGGCCGGATGCTGACCGATGAGCAGGGCTACTATTTCTTTCGGACAATCAAGCCCGGCGCATACCCCTTTCGCAACCGCATCAATAGCTGGCGACCGGCTCACATCCACTTCTCGGTGTTCGGAACAGGCTTCGCCCAGAGACTGATAACCCAGATGTATTTCGAGGGCGACCCGCTCATTCCCCACGATTCCATCATCGCGACGATCCCGGACAAGTCGGCGGCGGACCGTTTGACCGCGCGGCTCGACCTCAATGCATCGCGCCCGCTTGAATGCCTCGCCTACCGGTTTGACATCGTGTTGCGGGGCCGTCGCCAAACCCTGTTCGAAAACAGGCTTCATGGAGGCTAGCATGAGACCCTCGCCCTTCATCCCTTCATATCTTCCGGAGACGCCGTCACAGACGGCGGGTCCCTACGTCCATATCGGTCTCATTCCGGCCCAAGCCGGCTTCGAAATCTTCGACAAGAACTTCAGCGGCGACATCGCCGGTCCCGATGTTGCCGGCGAACGCATCACCATCGAGGGGCGGATCTTCGACGGCGCGGGCCATGTGACGAAGGACATGCTGGTCGAGACCTGGCAGGCGAACGCGGCCGGACGGTACAACCACCCGGCGGACACGCAGAACAAATCGCTCGATCCCGGCTTCCGCGGTTGGGCACGGACCGGAACGGACTTCGTGAGCGGAGTTTACGCGATCCGGACCATCAAGCCGGGAAGCGTTGCGGGCCGCAGGGGTCGCAAGGCAATGGCACCCCACGTCAATTTCTGGCTGGCTTCCCGCGGCATCAACATCGGCCTCGCGACGCGCATGTATTTTGCCGACGAGGAGCAAGCGAATTCCGACGATCCCGTTCTCAATATCATCGAGCAACCCGAACGGCGCAAGACACTGATAGCACCGCGATCGGAACGCAACGGTGAGGCCGTCTACACTTTCGACATCTATCTTCAAGGCGATCGGGAGACCGTGTTCTTCGATGTTTGAACTCGCGATTGCGCCGATGATCGGCCAATTGCGGTCAGACCAGCCAGCACCAGAGGGATCGACATGGCGACGGACGAGGAAATCCTGGCCTCGGTCAAGCGTGGCAAGCCCCCGATCGATTGTCCGGTGCTCGGCACCTGGCAATTGCAAAGCTACGTTCGTGAGCGCTTGTCCGACGGACAGCGCTACAATCAGTTCGGCGAGGCACCGGTCGGCTATATCGGTTACGCGCCGGACGGTCGGATGTACGCCATCTTCACACGCGATGACCGCGTGGCGCCGCGGGACGTAGTACCCACGGACGAGGAGGGCGTGCAACTGCTTGGCACCATGGTCGCTTACGCCGGCACGTTCTCGTTGGGGGAGAATGTCGTGGTTCATCACATCGACACGTCGTGGAACCAGGCATGGACCGGCACGAACCAGATCCGGCATTTCGTGCTCGAGGGAGACACGCTGACAATCACCACCGCGCCGTACAAGAGCTACCTGGACGGCACGATGGGCCGGTCAATTCTGGTCTGGACCAAGGTGTCATGAAGACATCGCCTCACAACTGCGAGAATTCGCGATGACTTGTAAACTTCAGGCAAGGGTGATGATCCAATGAACGAGAGCGACACCCATCCCTTCGAGCGCAATCTGGACCGGCGTCCGGCCAATTACATCCCATTGTCGCCCGTCAGCTTCCTGACCCGTGCCGCAAGCGCCTTCGCCGGCAAGCTTGCGGTCGTCGACGGTGAACGTCGCCATACCTATGCGCAACTGCTCGATCGCTGCATCAGGCTCGCTTCCGGATTGGCGCGGCTGGGGGTCAAACGACTCGATACCGTCTCGATCATCGCATCGAACATTCCGGAAATGATCGAAGCACATTTCGCCGTCCCGATGCTTGGAGCCGTACTCAATCCACTGAACACCCGCCTTGATGCCGCGAATATCGCCTTCTCGCTGATGCATGGCAGCGCCAAGGTCCTGATCGTCGATGCCGACTATGCACCACTGGTAAGGCAGGCGTTACAGCAGGTAGACCGGGAAATCGTCGTCATAGATATCGCTTCCGCTGACTCGCCGGTTGTTCCAATCGGCACGCACGATTACGAGGCTCTGCTCGCAAGCGGCGACCCGAGTTTCGACTGGCCCGGAGTGCATGACGAATGGCAGTCGCTTTGCCTGCTCTATACTTCGGGGACGACCGGCGACCCGAAGGGCGTCGTATACAGTCATCGGGGCGCCTATCTTTCCGCACTCGGCAACGGGTTCAGCTTCGGGCTGACCTTCGACAGTATCTACCTTTGGACGCTGCCGATGTTCCATTGCTCAGGCTGGTCCTACCCTTGGGCAGTCGTGGCCGCCGGCGGAACGCAGATTTGCCTTCGCAAGGTCGAGCCAGCTCAAATCTTCCGGCTGATCGCCGAGCATCGGGTGACCCATCTTTGCGGTGCCCCCATCGTGCTGAACATGCTGGCTCATGCGCCCGCCGAGCAACGCGTGCCGTTCCAGCACACCGTGACGGTCGCGACTGGTGGTGCAGCACCGCCGTCATCGGTCTTCCGGTCGATGGAAGCCCTGGGCTTTCGGGTCACGCATCTCTACGGAGCTACGGAGACGTATGGACCCGCGACGTCCTGCGTATTCCAGCCCGAATGGAATCTTCTGCCCGATGACGAGCGCTTTGCGAAAATGGCTCGGCAGGGTGTCGCCTATCCGATGGTGGAAGCGGTGACGGTTGCAGACCCCAAGACAATGGCTCCCGTTCCCCGGGATGGCACGACGGTTGGCGAGATCATGGTCCGCAGCAACACCGTGATGAAGGGGTACCTCAAAAACGAAGCCGCCACGGCAAAGACGCTCGTCGGAAACTGGTGCCTGTCGGGCGACCTCGCCGTTTGGCACCCGGACGGAGCGATCGAAATCAAGGACCGATCCAAGGACATCATCATCTCCGGCGGCGAGAACATATCGAGCCTCGAGGTGGAAGAGGTGCTCACACAGCACCCCGCGGTGATGCTGGCAGCAGTGGTTGCCCGTCCGGACGCGAAGTGGGGTGAAACGCCATGCGCATTCCTCGAACTCAAGCCTGGCGCAACGCGTCCCGATGACAAGGAGCTTGTTGCGTTCTGCCAGGCCCGCCTGGCGCGTTTCAAGATCCCGAAGACCTTCATCTATGGCCCGCTTCCCAAAACATCGACCGGAAAGATACAGAAATTCGTCCTTCGTGATCAGACAGGCGCATTGTGACGGCGGCGTCGATACACTGCCCCCTCAATGAGCCAACTCTATTATCCGGAGCCAACCATGACCCGCATCGTCTATGTGCTGAACGGACCGAACCTCAATCTTTTGGGCAAGCGGCAGCCGGCAATCTACGGCTACGAAACGCTTGCCGATGTCGAGGCCGACTGTAAGAGGGTCGCCAGCGAGCATGGACTTGAACTTCGCTTTCTCCAGTCGAACCGTGAATATGAGATCATCGACTGGATCCATGAGGCGCGAGACTCCGCGTGTGGAATCGTGATCAATCCCGCCGCATTCACCCACACATCGGTGGCAATCCTCGACGCGCTGAACACCTTCGAAGCACCAGTGATAGAGGTTCATATCTCGAACGTCCACAAGCGCGAGGAATTCCGTCATCACTCCTACGTCTCGCTTCGCGCCGATGGCGTGATCGCAGGACTTGGAACCCAGGGGTACACGCTGGCGCTTCAACGTCTCGCGCATCTGCTCGACAAACCCGCTGCAAAATAAGTTGGCACTCCGGGCGCCGAGATCGCCGTTCAGCTGGGCTGAGCAACCATCCGATCAAGAAAAGGAACGCGCGAATGACCATCAGCGGACGCACAAAGCTCATTGCCCATCTCGGCTATCCGACCGAGAGTTTCAAGGCACCGATGATCTACAACCCCTATTTCGAGAGATACGGAATCGATGCCGTCGTCGTTCCGATGGGGTGCAAGGCCGAGGACTATCCCACGTTTCTCAAGCTCGTGTTCAGGCTTTCCAATATGCACGGCGCGCTTGTTACAATGCCGCACAAGGTGACCACTGTCTCGCTGCTGGATGAAGTTCTGACGACTGCCAAGGTCGCCGGTGCTTGCAACGCCGTTCGTCTCGGCCCCGGGGGCGCTCTTGTCGGCGACATGTTCGACGGCGAAGGTTTTGTTCGCGGCATCCTGCGCAAGGGTCGGGCGTTGGCCGGTGCGCGCGTGCTGGTGGTGGGGAGCGGCGGCGTCGGCTCCGCAATTGTGGCGTCGCTGGCGAAGGCTGGCGTGGCCGAGCTTGCGTTGTTCGACGCCCATGTTCCGACCATGAACAGCCTGGCGGATCGATTGCGTGCCTACTATCCGGCGCTGAAGATCGAAGTCGGCTCCCGTGATCCCGCCGGCTTTGACCTCGTCGTCAACGCGACACCCCTTGGCATGAAGCAAGGTGACCCGCTGCCTATGGACGTCGATCGAATTGCGCCCTCGACGTTCGTGGGCGAGGTTGTGATGCGGCAGGAAATTACCCCGTTTCTTGCGGCGGCAAAATCCCGTGGCTGCCAAATTCAGATCGGCACCGACATGTTGTTTGAACAGATTCCGGCCTATCTCGAGTTTTTCGGCTTTCGATCGACCACGCCAGAAGAGCTTCGGACCGTCGCTCAGATCAGTTATTGAGCGGTCAGCTGTTTCGGGAACGATCGTTGCGTTGCGGTCGCAAGAAGCAAACGACGGCCCGAGGCCAGACCCGTCCGCCTCGAACGCAACCGCTTCGATAATGTTGCGATAGGGATACGCGTGCGGCTCCCACCAGTTCGTCCAGCGGATCCGGTCCCGACAGCGGAGGCCATGCAGAGGGGGCATCCAAGCAATAGCAATTTCCGGACGGCGCGCGCCTGCGGCGGCTTGCGACTATCCCCCTGCTCTCGCCGCGCCGCGCGCGCGTTCCGTCGGTATCGCGTCAGTCCGGAAGACTGGTGAGGCGCGGCCGCCATATGCCGAGAATGACATTCGCCGCGGCAACGGCGAGCAACACCCAAAGCGAGGTGCGCTCGGCGGCCAGTGACACGGCAAGAGCCGCCGCATCGCCTCGGCCGGCGAGGACGCGTGCGCTGAGTTCCGCCTCTTCCTGCAGGGGACCCAGAACGGCCGTAAAGCCCCACTCGAAAATCAGGATGCCGGTGGCAAGCTTGGCCCAGGCCCAGCCGGCGCTGTGATAGGCGCGGTTCACGGCGATTGCCAGCAGGCCGGCGATCAGCGTTACCGCGAGCGACGGAAAGAAGACCCACGTCGCAACGCCGCTCATCGCAGTGGTTATCAGCGTGTATTCGGATATCGAACTCGGCTTGGGCACGAATCCAAGCAATACGATCAGGCAAGCCATCGCGCCCATCAGGCCGATGGCGCCGAGCGTATGCAGGAATTTCATCAACCGTCGCATCGTCTCGATCGCGACGAGCAACGCCGCGCCGGGGTCGCGGCCACATCGCAGGTCACGACCTGCATCATGCCGCCTCGGCCAATCCAACCTCCGCCCAGATCTCGGACAATGCCGTCACCAGCGCTTCGATGTCTTCGTCCGAGTGGTGCGGCGATGGCGTGATGCGCAGGCGCTCCGTTCCCCGCGCCACGGTCGGATAGTTGATCGGCTGCACATAGATGCCGTAGCGATCGAGCAGCATGTCGCTGATCTGCTTGCACAGCACCGGATCGCGCACCATCACCGGCACGATATGGCTCGGGTTCTCGAGGTGCTGCACGCCCGCCTGGTCCAGCCTGCGCCGCAAGGTCGCGACGCGATCCTGGTGGCGCTCGCGCTCGTATGAACTCGCCTTCAGATGGCGAATGCTGGTCAGGGCGCCGGCTGCCACCGCCGGCGGCAGCGCGCTGGAAAAGATGAAGCCCGACGCGAAGCTGCGCACGAAGTCGCAGATCGTCTGCGAACCGGAGATGTAGCCGCCGATCACGCCGAATGCCTTGGCCAGCGTGCCCTCGATCACGGTAAGGCGATCGCCAAGCCGCTCCCGATCCGAGATGCCGCCGCCGCGCGGCCCGTAGAGGCCGACGGCATGGACCTCGTCGAGATAGGTCATCGCGCCATGCGCCTCGGCCACGTCGCAGATATCGGCAATCGGCGCGATGTCGCCGTCCATCGAATAGACCGACTCGAAAGCGACGAGTTTTGGCGCGTCTTTGTCGAGATCGGACAGTTTCCGCCTGAGATCCGCGACGTCGTTGTGGCGGAACACGCGCGTGGCGGAGCGGCTGTGCTTCATGCCCTCGATCATCGAGGCATGATTCAGCTCGTCCGACAGGATGACGCAGCCGGGCATGCGCGAGGCCAGGGTGCTGAGCGTCGTCCAGTTCGACACATAGCCGGAATTGAACAACAGCGCCGCCTGCTTGCCGTGAAGGTCGGCCAGTTCCGCCTCGAGCAGGACGTGATAATGATTGGTGCCGGCAATGTTGCGGGTGCCGCCGGCTCCCGCGCCGCAACGGTCGAGCGCCTCGTGCATCGCGGCCAGCACCGTTGGATGCTGTCCCATCCCGAGATAGTCGTTCGAGCACCACACGGTCACCTCGCTCGGACCGGACGGGCCATGATGCGTTGCCTTGGGAAAGGCGCCGACCTTGCGTTCGAGATCGGCAAAGACCCGATAGCGTCCCTCGCGGCGAAGACCATCCAGTTGGCGGCGAAAATAGTCTTCGTAATTCATGGTGCTCTCCCCTCTGCTATCCGATTGATTCCCGTCGAGGCGTTTTGCTGGCCCGCGCCGACGCGTTCCGGTGCGATCGGGATTGCGTCGCCGACCTGGCGGTCGCGATAGGCCTGGCGGAATTGATCTTCCAGGCGCTGCCTTGCCAGCAAGGCCGCATTCTTGGCGACCGGGCGCTCGGCCGCCGTGGCACCGCCTGGGATGACCGAGAGAACGGGTCGCGCGGCCGGCTCGCACATCGGAGCCACCTTGGCCGGCGGCGCGCGAACGCTCCAGCGCCAGAGGTCGACCACCGGCAGCGGAAGCACCATGAACCAGTGCTCGAGCGCGCCGAGCGCAACGAGTGCCGCGAGCAGCGAAAGACACAGCGCGTCGAAACCGGGCTCCGCGTCGACGGCGGCGGCGGCGAGGCCGGCAGCCGCAGCACTCGCCAGCGTCACCGAAATCGGAAACAGCGCATTGATCGGCTTCCGCGCAAAATAGCTTTTCAGGAAGCTGACCTGCGCCGGCAGAAGCTCGTCGTTGAGCGTGCGCACGCCGAGAAAAAGATTGATCTTGGCGCTCTGCCGCAACGCCAGCAGGGCCGCAAAAGTCCACCAGCCGAGCTGATTGGGCGCATCCCACGTCAGCGCAAAGACGAGGCCTGCCGTCGCGATCAGGGCGAACTCATGATAGGCGGTCGCCTGCAACGCAAACCACACGCGATCGGTCGTCGCACAATTGCGCGGGCAAGGCTCCGGCCGCGGACCTGTGATCCAGCCTGCCAGCAGCGATATCTCGATGGCACCCCACAAAAGGATCGCGCAGGTGAAGACACAATAGGCGCCGGCGGCACCGGCCGCCTGGCTGCTGGCCGCCACACCCGCGAGCGATGCCACGAACAGCATCGCCGCCCCCGCCTTCAGCAGACGGCCGTACCGCAAGGACAGGCCGACCAGCAGCAGGACAGTGCCCGTGGAAAACCACCAGACGAAGAGGACATAGGGGACTGCGATCGCAAGTGCGCCCATGACGAGGCTCCGATCACCAAGCGGGTTGAAGCCTGATTTCGCGCGGCAGTTCATTGCTTTTGGCCCGGAGCAGGAAGAGCCGGGCGAAGGTCGCAGCCGCCGCGAGCGGCAGGACGACCCGCTTCAGGCGCGCCGCAAGTCCACCTCGCGCCTTGGCATCCGCGGTGGCTTCCGCAACCTTCCGCAGCCGTTCGAGGCCGGCCAGGAAGCGGGGATCGTCGATGTCCAGCACCACCGGAAACACCTGGCGCGAGATCTCGGACGTGATCCGGAACACCCGCATGTCGTAGTCCGTCGGCGTCATGCCGAGCGCCTCGTGGAACGCCGGGCGCATGTGGTCGCGCACATACATGGTCGCGAACACCGCGAGCAGGAAGAACTTGATCCAGAGCTTGTTGTGACCGCGCAGCAGCCGGGGATCGGCGCGCATCAGGAGCGCGAAGGCCTCGCCATGCCGGAACTCGTCGTTGCACCACTTTTCGAACCAGCGGAAGATCGGATGGAACTGCCGGGCCGGATTGCGCTCCATCTGCCGGTAGATCGTGATGTAGCGCGCATAGCCGATCTTCTCCGACAGATAGGTCGCGTAGAAGATGAATTTGGGCTTGAAATAGGTGTACTTCTTGACCCGGGTCAGGAAGCCGAGATCGACGCCGATGCCGTGGTCCTTCAGGATTTCGTTGATGAAGCCGGCATGACGTGCCTCGTCGCGGCTCATATAGGTGAAGAGCTCGCGGATGTCGGGGTTCTTGATCCGTTTCTTGATCTCCGCATAGAGCACGCAGCCGGAGAACTCGGCGGTCAGCGAGCTGACCAGAAAATCCTTGAACTCCTTGCGCAACTCGGCCGGGAGATCGTCAAGGTGCCTTTCGAACTCGGCCGTCTTGACGAAATGCTTGCGGTTGAAGTCCGCACGCAGGTCGGAGATGACTTCATCCCATTCGCTTCGAACCAGATCGACGTTCAGGCGGTCCATCGCCGCGAAATCGGTGGTGTAGAAGCGCGGGCTGAGGATGGTATCCTCGCGCGCCATGTCGGTGCTCGACGATGTGCCGGTGCCGCCTTCGATCGCGATCATGATGCCCTCCCGTCCGAGAAGCTGACGTCGTAGAGTTCGGTCAGTTCGAGATAGCCTGCGACCTGCGTCATCAGCCGCCTCAGCGCACCTGCGCGCACGATGGTCGCGGTGCGGCGCAGGCTGATGCAGTCGCCGAAGGCGATCCCGACCGGAGCGCCGTGAATGGTCACCTCATCGCCGGGGCGGATCGCGACGTCGCCATCCAGGCTGACATGGGCGTGCAGACTCTCGCCGGTCTGCTCGATCTCGATCGTGCAGCCAACATCGAAACGCCGGGGCTCAGCTTTGCGCAGCAGGTTCATGGCTTGTCACCTCGCATTGCGACCAGATGTTCGAAGGCCTGTCTGTTGGCGGCGCCAAATGCGGCGAGGTCGACGCGGCGGCCGGTTGCGGGATCGTCGATGGTCGAACGCCCGTCCGACCATCTCGCAATGACAAAGGCCGGCCCCGCGCCCACGCCGTGGCGTTGGCGATCGAAGGCCAGGCTGCGCAGCACGGTGCGGACGAAGCCGTCGGTGCCCGCGGGCACGACGCCGATGGTCGTGCCGCTCTCCGGCGCGATCACCGAAATGCCGCCGTCGGCGCGATCCTCGAACCGGAACGACGCGGTCCACGTCGTCCTCGCATAATCCGCGTGGACCGCGCCGACGCCGGTGAGCCGGCCAGCGCTTGCCGCGACGAGCGAAAATCCGATCAGCGCGGCGGCTCCCAGGATCGCGCCGCGTGGCACCATTCTTCCCGCAACGGCTTCGCTCATCGCCTCCTCCCTAAGCCGCAGTCGCGACGGCAGACCCTGGCTCTGCCGGCCGCGGCACCGGCATCGCGGCGACAACCGGTTCGGGCGCGCGCGGCGACGCGGTCGTCAGTGCCTTTGCAAGCAGGTTGGCCACCTTCCGCGCGTCCGGCACGCAGCGAAGCATCGGCTCGACCTGCGTGAGCCGCCACGGCCGCACGTGCGGCCATAACAGCAGAAATGCCAGCCGATGCTCGCTGATAACGCTCAGCGGCAGATCGCCGCTGCCATCGGCATATTCCTTCACGGCCGCGCTCGCGATTTGCCGGAAAGGAATGTTGAGCGTCATCGGCAATACGGCACCGAATTGCAGCAGAACACGCCGGTTCGTCACGCTGTAGCGGGTCGTCCAGCTGTAGAGCACGGCAAGTCCACCGAGCAGCGCCAGGGCAATGGCGAGCGGGATGGCAAGGCGTGACGCCGCGGCGGCGGCCTCGCGCCATGACTGGCCTTCTGAGATGCCGATCGCGATCCGCACCGCAAACAGCAGCGCAAAGTAGATCGCCACCGGGCGTGCGTGAAACACCCGACGCAGCAGCGCGCGCGCCCCCGGCCTGCCCTGCCATATCAGCCATTCGCCCTTTGGAAGATCGAGCTCCTCGAACTTGCTCACAGCAGCGGCTCCTGTCGCGCGGCGGTGGCATAGAGATTGCCGCCGCCGAAATAGCCGACGATCCTGTCCTCCTCGCGCTTGGTGACCTGATCGGGGCTCGCCAGCAGCGGTGCATCGGCGAATTGGCTTCCAAGGATGGACTGGACGAGAACGCGGCCCTTGCCCCAGCGCATCCTGACGCGCGCCATCGTCATCGGCAGCAGCACGTTGCGGCCGGTCACGCCGGCGACCTCGACCTCGAGATAGCGGATCAGCATCTCGGCGCGGTCGACCCACACCTCCCGAACCGTGCCGCCGAGCCTGCCGTCGGCGCCGATCACCGGCATGCCGCGAGGATCCGGATCGCGCGGCTCGATGGTGATCGTGGTGTCGGCGCGCAGCGGTACGATGGCGGGAATGTCGTCCATCGACAGCTCCGGCACATCCTCGCGATCGGCATAGGATGCCGGACCGACGCCGTCGAACATCGGATTGCCGGTCGGCACATAGGGCGATCCGGGCCACGGCGCCATTCGCGTCACGGCCGCATCGCGCCGATCGTTCTTCCAGTTCGGCAGTGTGGCGACATGCCCATGTCGCAGCAGATAGGTCTTCAACCCGGGATAGGCCGGGAAGCCGACGCCGCTGCGGCGACCGCCGTCTTCATATTGCAGCGGATAGCCTTCACGCTTGTCTTCACGCCGGAGATAGAAGATCAGGCAGGCGAAGAAGATCCAGAACGCGTACAGCGTGACCTGTGCGACGTCCATGTAACCGGTGAGATCTGAGTGCATGACGTCCTCCCGATGGACTAACCTGGAAATTCAGCGATACCGAACTTCAGCGCGTGTTGCTCTGCCGGATGCCGCGACCGGACCAAGGGGCCGATCACGGCGAGCGTCGCAAACAAGAGCGCGATCTCGATGTGGTAGACGATGCTGTAGCCGGTGGCCGGATTGGCGAGCGCGACACCGAGGTGACCCTTTGTGGCGAGCGCCGACATCACGTCGCGAATGGCACCGCCACCGGCGATCGCTGCCCCCGCCGCCGTCGCCTGGACGGCGCCCCAGGTCCCGAGCGCGAGGCCGCTTGCACCGCCCTGCGCGAGCGCCATCGCCGCGGTCAGCGTGCCGACGGCAAACAGCCCGCCACCGAACCCGATCAGCGTGGTGCCGATCCGGAACAGCAAGGGCGACATCAGGGGTGCGGAAAAGATCACCGCGGAGAATGCCATCAGCCCCACCAGCGCGCCGATCGCCGCGAGTCGATACGGATCGGATCCGTTGCCGAGGCGTCGGGCAGAGATGGCGAAGCCGGCCAGCGAGCCAGCCGCAAACAATGCGGTGAGCGCGGTGGTCTCGCCGACTGTCAGATGCAGGATCTCGGCGCCATAAGGTTCGAGCAGGATGTCCTGCATGGTGAAGCCCGCGGTCCCCAGTCCGACCGCAAGCAGCACGCGGAGCGAACCGCCCGCGTCGCGGAATTTCTGCCAGGATTCGCGGAACAGCGGCCGCTCGCGAGCCGCCGACGTGCGGGAGGGATCCCGCGCCTCCTGCTTCCACAGCGCGATGATGTTGAGCGCCATTTCCGTCAAGGCCGCGCCCTGGACGACCTGGATCAGGCGCATCTCGCTGAAATTGGCGAGCAGCGCCCCGAATGCGAGCGCGCTTGCCATCATGCCGATCATGAGCATGACGTAGAGGAACGCCACCACGCGCGGCCGCGACTGCTCCGGCGCGATGTCGGTCGCCAGCGAAAGACCGGCGGTCTGCGTGGTGTGGAGCCCGGCGCCGACCAGAAGAAATGCGATCGCAGCTCCAATGCGTCCGGCAATGATCTGCCCGGGCGCGTCTCCGGACAGCACCAGCAGTGCGAACGGCATGATCGCAAGGCCGCCGAATTGCAGCAGCGTGCCCATCCAGATGTAGGGCACGCGACGCCAGCCGAGCACCGAGCGGTGATGATCCGAACGGAAACCGATGAGCACGCGGAGCGGCGCAAACACCAGTGGCAGCGCGACCATCGCGGCCACCAGCCAGCTCGGCACGCCGAGCTCGACGATCATCACGCGGTTGAGCGTCCCGTTCAGCAGCACCACTGATATACCGACCGACACCTGGAACAGCGACAGCCGCATCAGCCGCGGCAACGGAAGCTCCGTCGTCGCGGCATCGGCAAAGGGGAGGAAGCGCGACCCCAGCCGCATCCAGCCCTGTGCAAGCGATGAAGCAAGTCTGGTCATCGTCGGAGCAGCTCCAAAGCGTGGGACTTGTAGAAACCGCTGGTGACGCGGCGGCTTCGGCCGAACGACCATTCTTCGAGATCGGGATGCTCCGCGATCATCCGCTTCAGAGAGTGTTCGGTAATGGGCTCGATGGCCGGCGCGCGGTTCTCGCGCGGGAAGGCGCGGCCGACCGTATGCATCAGGGTCAGTGCAGGTGTCCTGGGCGCAAAAGTCACCAGCAGCGCGTGCAGCGTGCGCGCCGCGAGGCCCGCAAAGATCCGGACCACGTCAGTCGGGTGATAATGGATGACCGAATCCATCGCCACGACGAAATCGAACCTGCCCAGACTCGGATCGAGCATGTCGCCGGCGACGAAGCGGATGGCACGCGGACTGATGTCGCCGGGAAGCCTGCCGCTCGCGATCTCGATCAAGGTCGGCGAGATGTCGACAGCGACGACATCGGCACCGCGCCGCGCCGCATCGATCGACAGCGCGCCCGTCCCGCAACCGGCGTCGAGCAAGCGCGCGCCGCGCAGATCCTGCGGCAGCCACGACAGCAGCGCTCGCCGCATCTCGTCGCGGCCCGCGCGCACCGTGGCGCGGATGCGTCCGACCGGCGCGTCCGAGGTCAGCCGCGTCCAGGCCGCAACCGCGGTTCGGTCGAAATAGGTCTCCAGCTCGCTGCGCCGCTCGAGATACTGTGCCGTGGTCATCAGTCGAATCCCAGGAGGTCAAAGATGTCGCGATCTTTCAGGGGGACGGCATGCATCGGCTCGGCGCCCGCAAGCAGCGACGCGGCAAGCCGCAGATATTCGTTCTGCACGGCCTCGACCTCTACCGACGGCTCCATCTCGAACAAGGTCGACTTCTTCAGCCGGCTCTTGCGGATGACGTCGAGGTCCGGAAAATGCGCGACCGTCTTCAGTCCGGTCTTTTCGTTGAACTTGTCGACCTGGTCGGTGCCGGCACTGCGGTTGACGATCACGCCGCCGAGCCGGACCGCATAGTTGCGCGATTTGGCCTGGATCGCGGCCACGATCCGGTTCATCGCGAAGATCGAGTCGAAATCGTTCGCCGCGACGATCAGCGCACGGTCGGCGTGCTGCAGCGGCGAGGCAAACCCGCCGCAGACGACGTCGCCGAGCACGTCGAAGATCACGACGTCGGTGTCGTCGAGCAGATGATGCTCCTTCAGGAGTTTGACGGTCTGGCCGACGACATAGCCGCCGCAACCGGTCCCCGCCGGAGGCCCGCCGGCCTCGACGCACATCACGCCATTGTAGCCCTGGTAGACGAAATCCTCGGGGCGCAGCTCTTCGGCATGAAAATTGACCTGCTCGAGGACGTCGATCACGGTCGGCACCAGACGCTTGGTCAGCGTGAAGGTCGAGTCGTGCTTGGGATCGCAGCCGATCTGAAGCACGCGCTTGCCGAGTTTGGAGAACGCGACCGACAGGTTCGACGAGGTCGTGCTCTTGCCGATCCCGCCCTTGCCATAGACCGAGAACACTTTTGCGGTTCCGATGACGAGGTTCGGATCCATCTGAACCTGCACGCTGCCGGCGCCGTCCGGGCGGCGAATCGGCGTCGTGGCTGCGGGCTGTCGGATCGGACTATTCATGCGGCAACTCCCACGCCTTCGAGCCGATCCTCGAATTGTTCTCCGGCCTTGCGCAGCACTTCGAGCATGGCCTGATCGGGTGACCAGTAGTTGCGTTCATGTGCTTCGATCAGGCGGTTGGCGATCTTGGCCGATGCCGCCGGGTTCAGCGCGGCGAGACGCTCGCGCATCGCCTCGTCCAGCACATAGGTCGTGGTGATCTGCTGATAGACCCACGGCGCGACCTGGCCCGTCGTCGCCGACCAGCCGACCGTGTTGGTGACATGCGACTCGATCTGGCGGACACCCTCATAGCCGTGGGCGAGCAGCGCCTCGTACCATTTCGGATTCAGCGTACGGGTCCGCGTTTCCAGGGCGACCTGTTCGGAGAGTGTGCGAACGGCGCCCTCACCCCTGGTCTGGTCGCCGATATAGACCGGAGCCGCCTCGCCGCGCGCCCGTTTCACCGCGCGGCTGATGCCGCCGAGCGTATCGAAGTAATGATCGACCGTGGTGATGCCGAGTTCGACGGAATCGATGTTCTGGTAGGCGGCATCGACACCGGCGAGAACGTGACCGAGCAGCGCGTCGCGGCGCACCGGCCGGCCATCGATTCCATAGGCGAATCCCTTGCGGCGCGTATAGGCCTCGGCGAGCTCCTGCTCGTCGGTCCAGGCCCCGCAATCGATCAGATGATTGACGTTGGCGCCGTACGCGCCCTCGGCATTGCCGAACACGCGCAGCGCAGCCTGTTCGAGATCGCCGCCATGTCGCGCCTGATAATCGAGCGCGTGCTTGCGGACAAAATTCCGTTCGATCGGTTCGTCCGCACGGGCGGCCAGCAATGCAGCCTCCGCCAGCAGCCTGGTCTGCAGCGGCATCAAGTCGCGGAAAATCCCGGACAACGTCATGACGACGTCGATGCGCGGCCGGCCGAGCCGTTCGAGGGGGATCAGCTGTGCGCCAGCAAGCCGGCCATAACTGTCGCGGCGCGGCTCGGCACCAAGCAGCCACAGCGCCTGCGCGATCGGCGCGCCCTCGGTCTTGAGATTGTCGGTGCCCCACAGCACCAGCGCGATGGTTTCCGGCAAGGCGCCGGCTTCGCCGGCATGCCGCGCCAGCAGGCGGTCCGCCTGCCGCGCACCATCCATCAGAGCGAACTGGCTCGGGATGCGGAAAGGATCGAAGCCGTGCAGATTGCGCCCGGTCGGCAGAACCTCGACATTGCGCAGAATATCTCCACCAGCCACCGGACGGATGTATCCGCCATCGAGCGCATGGATGATGGCGGGCGTCTCGTGATCCGCGGCGAGCAGTGCATCGAGCGATGCGCGTTGTCCGTCATCGATTATCCCCGCGGCATCCAGGAGCTCGGCGCGCTCGGCCGCCGAAGGCGGCGCGCCGACGACATGCAGCCCGTGCGGGATCAGTGAATATTCCAGCTCGAGAACGGCGTCGGCGAGCGCCGAAATGCGCGTGGCCGCATCGTCGCCCCAGGCCGGCTCTGCCGCGGCGAGGTCGACCGCGCTGGCCTGGGCCTGGATGAGCGCCAGCGCGTCGGCACGCTCGGCTTCTCCGACATGCGGCGGCATCACGCGCCAGCTGTCCAGCGACGCTTTCAGATCCGCGAGACCCTTGTAGAGGCCCGCTTTCGCAATCGGCGGCGTCAGATAGCTGATCAGCGTCGCCGCCGCGCGACGTTTTGCAAGCGTTCCCTCCGAGGGATTGTTGGAGGCATAGAGATAGAAATTAGGCAGATCGCCGATCAGCCGGTCCGGCCAGCATTCGCCTGACAGGCCCACCTGCTTGCCCGGCATGAATTCGAGCGCACCATGGGTGCCGAAATGCAGCACCGCATGGGCGCGAAAATCTTCCCTGATCCAGCGATAGAACGCGGCGAACGCATGCGTCGGCGCAAAGCCGCGTTCGAACAGCAGCCGCATCGGATCGCCTTCGTAGCCGAACGCCGGCTGCAGGCCGACGAACAGGTTGCCGAACCGCTCGCCGAGCACCAGGAGATGGCCGCCGTCGGTCTGGTGTTTGCCGGGTGCGGCGCCCCACTGCTTCTCGATCTCGGCGAGCCAGCGCTCACGGCGCACATGGTCATCGACGGGAACTCGCGCTGCGACATTGGCATCCGTTCCGAACCGCTGTGCGTTGCCCTTCAGGACGCGGGCACGGAGAGCGTCCACGGTCGGCGGCACGTCGACTATGTAGCCGGCGGCCCTCAGCGACGTCATGGTGTTATGCAGGGACTCGAACACCGACAGATAAGCGGCCGTGCCGGCACTGCCGCCATTCGGCGGAAAATTGAACAGCACAACCGCCAGCCTGCGCTCGGCCCGAGCGCTCCTGCGCAGCGCCACGAGCCTGGCAACCCGCGCCGCCAGCATGGCCGCGCGCTCCGGCATCGCCGCCATGTCGCGGCCGGCATCGACAATCGAGGAGCGGCCACCAAACGTCATCGGCGCGATCGCGCCGTCGAGCTCGGGGATCGCCACCATCATGGTGGCTTCCACCGGTGTCAGGCCGCGCGCGTCCTCGTGCCATTGCTCCATGGTCTGGAATTCGAGCGGATGGGCGGCGATGTAGGGGACATCGAGCCGCGCCAGCATGATCTCCGCGGCGCGGACATCATTATAGGCGGGTCCGCCGACGAGTGAGAATCCCGTCAGGGACAGAACGGCGTCGACCGTCGCAACGCCATCCCTGACAAAATACTGCTCGATCGCCGGCCGCGAATCGAGGCCGCTGGCGAAAGCGGGAACGACGTTGAGGCCCTTGGCCTCAAGCGCCTCGATAACCCCGTCATAATGCGCGGTGTTGCCGGCCAGCAGATAAGAACGCATCACCAGCACGCCGACCCGACCCGTCGACTTCTGATTTGCGGGAATGTCGTCCAGCCGTGTGACGATCTTTCCTGCTAGCCGGTGATGATAGAGTCCGAGATCCGGATAGACGAGCGGCTCGGCGGCGTGGATCTTTCCGCGCAACAGAGAACGCGGGCCGTCGGCATAACGGCCGACGAGAAATTTCACGAGGCTCGCAAAGTTCTGTTCCGAACCCGCCAGCCAGTATTGCAGGGTGAGGAAATAGGCGCGCAGATCCTGCGCCGTACCCGGAATGAAGCGGAGCAGCCGCGGCATCTGCCGCAGCATCTTCATCTGGCCGGCCCCGCTGGAATCGCCGGTCCTGCTGCCGCGCAGCCGCTTGAGCAGCGACAGCATGCCGCCGCTCGAACCCGACATCGTCAGCCGGCCAAGCCGGGTCAGCCGCACCACCTCGCCCGCCGACAGGCAGCCGATCATGGCATCGCAATGGTCGCGGCGCGCGGTGAGCGCCGGCAGCACCGCCTGGATGTGTTCATCCAGGAACAGCATCGTTGCGATGATGATGTCGCCGCACGCGACATCGTCGCGGCAGTGCTCCAGCGCCGCCGGATTGCAGCTCCATTCATCGGCGGCATGGATAGCAAGATCGAGCCCGGGCAACTCGGCGCGCAGCGCCGCGCGGGCGCGCGACGCAGCGGACGCCAGGTGGCTGTCCATCGTCACGATGACGACCCGGATGGGCGTCCGTTCAGCGGCCGTAATGCGCTTTGGCATCGTAGAGGGTCTCGAGTGTGATGAGGCCGAGGTTCCGCTCGCGGGCGAAACGCTCGGTGTTGCGGCGCGCCTTGCCGCGCACGAAAAACGGGATCTTGTGCAGCTCCTGCTCTGCCTCCGTCGACCATGCGGTGGCGGCCGATGACGTTGGCAATTCGATCGGACGATGGACTGGCGCCGCTGACGGCGCTTCCGCTGTCGACATCGGCCTGTGGCCGAGATGCGACGGCGCGGTGTCGCTGAACTCGATGTCGTCGCGGAACATCCCGAGCAGATGCTCTTCAAGCCCCATCATCAGCGGATGAACCCAGCTATCGAACAGCACGTTGGCGCCTTCGAATCCCATCTGCGGCGAATAACGCGCCGGAAAATCCTGGACATGCGTGGGCGCCGAGATGACCGCGCAGGGGATGCCAAGCCGCTTGGCGATGTGGCGCTCCATCTGCGTGCCGAGCACGAGTTCGGGCTGCAGCTCGCTGACCTTCGCCTCGACTTCCAGATAGTCGTCCGTGATGAGGGCCTCGACGCCGTAAGACGCAGCGGCTTCCCGCACGTCGCGGGCAAATTCCCGGCTGTAACTGCCGAGGCCGACGATCTTGAAGCCCAGCTCGTTCGCCGCGACACGCGCGGCTGCGATGGCGTGGGTGGCATCGCCAAAGACGAAGACGCGCTTGTCGGTGAGATAGGTGGAGTCGACGGAGCGCGAATACCATGACGAACGCGCCTCGGCCCGGCCAAGCGCGCCGGCCGGATCGAGGCCGGCGAGTTGCGCCACCTCTTCGATGAATTGCCGCGTCGCCGCCGCGCCGATCGGCACTGTCCTCGTGAACGGCTGGCCGAAATTGCGCTGCAGCCACTGCGCCGTCGTCAAGGCTATCTCAGGATAGAGCACGACATTGAAGTCGGCCCGCGGCAGACGGGCGATGTCGGCAGGCGTCGCGTTCCAGGGCGCTATGACGCCAATGTCCAGTCCCATGTCCACAATCTGCCTGGTCACTTCCGCGAGGTCGTCGCGGTGACGGAACCCAAGGGCCGTCGGACCAAGCAGATTGCAGACTGGGCGCGCGCTCTTCGCTTCACCCAAGTCGGGGCCGCCTTGGGGGAGCGGTTTGGCAAGCGCACGCACAATGCGATAAAACGTCTCGGAAGCGCCCCAGTTTTCCTTGCGCTGGTACGAGGGCAGCTCCAGCGGAACGACCGGAATCGGAAGCTGCAGCGCCAGCGCCAGACCCGCGGGGTCATCCTGAATCAGCTCCGCTGTGCAGGACGCGCCGACCAGCATCGCGTCCGGTGCAAAGCGCGCGTAGGCCTCGCGCATCGCTGTTTGCAGCAGCTGCGCCGTATCGCCGCCGAGATCGCGGGCCTGGAACGTGGTGTAGGTGACCGGAGGACGGCGATCGCGCCGCTCGATCATGGTGAACAGCAGATCGGCATAGGTGTCGCCCTGCGGCGCGTGCAGCACATAGTGAACGCCCCGCATGGCGGTCGCGATGCGCATTGCCCCGACATGGGGAGGACCTTCGTATGTCCAGACCGTGAGCTGCATCTAGGCCACCAGCCTTGCCCGCCGCACCAGCGGACGCGCGAACAGCTCGGCGAGATCGCCGGCCTGCTCGTAGCCCTGGATCGGCGTAAAAATCAGTTCGATGGACCATTTCGTGGCGATGCCTTCGGCCTCCAGCGGATTGGCGAGACCGAGGCCGCAGACCACGAGATCGGGACGCGCCTTGCGGCAGCGGTCGAGCTGGCGGTCGACATCCTGTCCCTCGCTAAGCAGGACAGCCGATGGCAGCAGCGCAAGCTCCTCCGCAAGGTGACCGTGATGCAGATAGGGCGTGCCGATCTCGACGAGGCTCATGCCGAGTTCACGGGCCAGGAACCGTCCGAGCGAAATCTCGATCTGCGAATCCGGGAACAGGAAGATGCGCTTGCCGGCAAGCTGCAGACTGTAGCGCGCGACCGCGCGATCGGCCCGCTCGCGCAAGGGAGCGGTCACGGCCTCGAAGCGAGCCTCGCTGACCGAAAATTGCTCGGCAGCGCCGCGAAGCCAGAGCGTGGTCCCCTCGCTGCCGAGCGGAAATGGCGCGGCTATTCGCTGGCAGCCGCGCTGCTCGAGCGCGTGCGCGGTGTCGCGCAGGAAAGGCTGAGCCAGCATGAACCGCGTTTGCGGACCGACAGCCGGCAGTTCGGACGAACGCCGCGGCGGCAGGAACGCGACGGAGGCGATGCCGAGGGCCGCAAACAGGCGCCGGAACTGATCCTCCACGACATCGGCAAGCGCGCCGACGATCAACAGCGACGGCGGCGCTGCCGGATCGGCCTCCGGGAGGACCGGTACGAGCGAAGCCAGGCACGCGTCCTCGCCCTCGGTGAAAGTGGTCTCGATCCCGCTGCCGGAGTAATTGAGCACACGAACGGCGGGTGAGTATGCCAGCGACAGCCGCAGCGCTGCCCGGGACAAATCGAGCTTGATCACTTCCGACGGGCAGGAGCCGACCAGAAACAGCAGCTTGATGTCCGGCCGGCGCGCCAGCAGCTGCGCAACGACGCGGTCAATCTCGTCATTGGCGTCCACGAGACCGGCGAGATCCCGCTCTTCCATGATCGCGGTGGCGAATCGCGGTTCGGCGAAGATCATCACGCCGGCCGCCGACTGGATCAGGTGCGCGCAGGTGCGGGAGCCGACGACCAGGAAGAAGGCGTCCTGGATCTTGCGATGCAGCCAGACGATACCGGTCAGGCCGCAAAACACTTCGCGCTGGCCGCGTTCGCGCAGCACATTGTCGCCGGCTGAACAGGGCTGGGCCCGCGTGTTCATTTGGCCCCCTCGACGACGAGCCGCGCCGACGATCGCGCAGCCTGGTCCTGCAGGCGCGCGGCGCGGAGTTTGAGAACGAACTGGGTGGCGTTGACCGCGTAGGAGGCGTAGGCCGCGAGCACCAGTATCATCTGTTGCCGGGGGCTCCCGATGTCCCAGATGATCGCGACGAGATAGGCCGTGTGCAGCAACAGCACGAGAATGCTGAAAACGTCCTCCCAGAAGAAGGCGCGCGCAAACAGATAGCGGCCGAACACGACGCGCTCCCAGATCGAACCCGTGATCATGATCGTGTAGAGCAGCAGCGTCTTGATCACGATCGAGCAGGTCGCGATCCAGAGCCCCTCGGCGGTCGCGAGATAGCGCAAGACCAGCGCGAGGCTGACCGCAAAGGCGAAGAACTGGACGGGAGCCAGGATACCCTGAACCAGGGTCCAGGGTGTCGCGTCGCGCCGGCGCTTTTCTTCAGCCGAATACAGCGGCTCAGGCGACGATTTGGGCCGCGGCGGCGGCGCCCCGCAAAGCATCTGGAGGTTCAGCCAGAACGACGGGTCGCCAGGAAATGTGAACTGTGCATAACATAAAGTGTAAAGACTGTTTGACAATCCCCGGAAGCGGTGGTGCGATGACGTGGGGACGCGGGGCATCAGCACAGCATCATGACGGTGAACGTCACATTCAGATCGAATGGCCCTGAGCTGGTGCATCGCTTGACTCCGGGAGTGCGAGCCCGATGCAACAGAGGCTAGACCCCCAAAAAACAGGTGTCAATATAAACTGACGTCAATAATACTTGACGATCAGACGAGCATCCGTTCAATATGCTCAGGGAGGCATTCGATGACCGAGCTCAATGAAACCGCCCCTCCTCCGGCCGGATTCGGCGTTCGGCCGGGCCGGACCAGCTTTGAAACCGGCCTTCACCGCAAGCCGCCCCCGCTGGTCATCCGCGGCACGACGTTGTTGCACCTCAGCCGGACAGTCGAGGTCGAGATCATCCCTCGCCTGGTCATGGCGCACGGCACCGCCGTGCAGCAGATCGCACCGTCGAACAGCCCAGCCGGCGACGGCGAAGTCGCGAGCTTTGCCGAGCTGGTCCTGGGGACCGAAAGCCATCGGGCGGCGGAACTGATTCAGTCCTATCGCGACCGCGGCGTGCCGCTCGAAACGATCTATCTCGACCTTCTGGTTCCCACCGCGCGCCATCTGCGTCATCTCTGGATCAACGACGAGTGGGATTTTGCCGACGTCACGCTCGCGCTTTGGCGCATGCAGCAATTGCTGCGCGACTTCAGCCCCGCCTTCTGTGCCGGCGCGGCGGCCAAGTCGGCTGGCCTCCGCGCCCTGCTCACGCCCGGTCCCGGCGAAAAACACGACATCGGGCACATGATGTTTGGCCTGGTACTGGCCGGCGAATTTTTCCGACGTGACGGATGGGACACCTGGATCGAGCCGGACCCGACCAGCGCCGCCTTCATCGAGACCATCCGCACACAATGGTTTGACGTGGTCGAACTCTTCGCCAACGGCGACAAGAAGCTGGACGACCTCGCCACCAACATCCGCATGGTCAGGCGCGAATCTTCCAACCGGAATATCGGCGTCATGGTGTGCGGCCCCGCTTTCACCGAACGGCCTGAACTCGTCCTGTTGGTCGGTGCCGACGCTGTCGTCTCCGATTTCAGTCAAGAAGGCTTGCAAGCCCAGAACGTCGTCAACCTGCTGACCGACCGACGATAGCCTGGCCTCTTGAAAAGCCACGCCGGGACGAAACTCGCCGCGAGAGGGCTCCTGCTGTCGGAGGGTGATGTCGTTCGTGAAGGCTTTCAGGGCACCAAAGCAAGCGCTTGGCGATCTCGCGGCGGATACCGCAGCGACGCTGATTGCCGCCGCCTCCGATATCGCGCTTGCCATCGACGGCGAGGGGACCATCCACGACACCGCCTTCCAGCGCGCCGACCTGCCGCTCGAGCTGAAGGACAGCGATCAATGGGTGGGCCGGCCGTGGCAGGTCGCCGTCGTCGAAGAGAGCCAGGCGAAGATCGAACAGCTGCTGGAGGAGGCAGCCGCGCGAAAAGTCTCGCGATGGCGCGAACTGCGCCATCCCGCGACACGCGGGCCCGACATCCCGATCCTCTATTCCGTGGTCGCGATCACCGAGGGCAAGCGATTTGTGGCTATCGGCCGCGATGTGCGCGCGGCCGCGGCGCTGCAGCAAAAACTGGTCGAAGCCCAGATCGCGATCGAGCGCGACTATTCCCGGATGCGAAATGTCGAATCGCGCTACCGGATCCTGTTCCAGATGTATTCGGAGCCGGTGCTGATCGTCGACGCGGCCACGCATCGCGTGGTGGAAGCCAATCCAGCCGCCGCCGTGCTGCTCGGCGAAAGCCCGACCCAGCTGATCGGAAAGCTGTTTCCCGATGCCCTGCTGATCGACGATCCGTCGGTGGTCCAGTCGATCTCCTTCGCCATGCGCACCCAGGGGCGGATCGAGAATGTGAAACTGCGGCTCGACAACGGCAATCAGTTTTCACTCGACGGCGTGTTCTTCAGACAGGACGCATCCTCGTTCTTCCTGCTCCGCTTCGCTTCCGTGGCAGCTCAGCCCGCCGCGGCGACGGTTCAGCCCGACTTGACGTCGCGAACCCTGCAGTTCGTCGAGGAGGCGCCGGACGGCTTCGTCCTGACCGACCAGGACGGCCGGCTGCTCCGCGCCAACGCCGCCTTCCTGCAACTCGCGCAGATCGAGAACGAAAAGCGCATTCAGGGCGAGAGCATCGATCGCTGGATCGGCAAATCCAGCGTCGATTTCGACATCCTGCTGTCCAATCTCCGCCAGCACAGGTCGCTCAAACTGTTCGCGAGCGTCGTGCGCGGCGAACACGGCTCGCCCGTCGACGTCGAGATTTCGGCGGTCGCGCTCGGCGGCCCGGCCGACGCCAGTTTCGGCTTTGTCATCCGCAATGTCGGACGGCGCATCGGACCCGAGATGGGTCCTCACCTCGAGATTCCAAGATCCCGCGAACAGCTCACCGAGTTGATCGGACGCGTTCCGCTGAAGGAACTGGTGCGCGAGACCACCGACGTGATCGAGCGCATGTGCATCGAGGCCGCGCTGAAGCTGACCGGCGACAACCGCGCCACCGCGGCCGAAATGCTCGGGCTCAGCCGCCAGAGCCTTTACGTCAAGCTGCGGCGTTTTGGCCTCGCCGAGGCCGGCGAATATGACGAGAACAAGGTCGAGTAAACCATCATGACCGAGATCGCACCAAGCTCATCGCTGCCGCGGCCTGCACCGCTCGTGGTGCTCGAACTCCTAAAGCCGCTGACGTGGTTTCCGCCGATGTGGGCCTTCGGCTGCGGCATCGTCTCCTCCGGACAAAGTTTGCAGGGGCGCTGGCCGACTGTCATCGCGGGGGTTCTGCTCGCCGGTCCCCTGGTCTGCGCGACGAGCCAGGCGGTCAACGACTGGTTCGACCGCCATGTCGACGCCATCAACGAGCCGAACCGGCCGATTCCATCCGGGCGCATCCCGGGCCACTGGGGACTCTATATTGCACTGATCTGGACGACGCTGTCGCTCGCCGTTGCCTCGCGACTTGGGATCTGGGGATTCGGCGCATCGGTGTTCGGGCTGACACTGGCCTGGGCCTATAGCGCGCCGCCGATCCGGCTGAAGCAGAATGGCTGGTGGGGCAATAGCGCCGTCGGTCTCTGTTATGAGGGCCTGCCATGGTTCACCGCTGCCGCGATCATGACCGGCGGCGCGCCCACCTGGCCCATCGTTCTCGTCGCTCTGCTCTATAGCATCGGCGCGCATGGCATCATGACGCTCAACGATTTCAAGTCGATCGAAGGCGACCGGAAGATGGGCATTGCCTCGCTGCCAGTGCAACTCGGACCGCACGGCGCGGCCGTGCTGGCTTGTGTCACCATGGCACTGGCGCAGGCGATGGTGATTGCAGCGCTTCTCCTGTGGCAGCGCCCGCTTCACGCTGCTTCCGTTGCTCTTGTGCTTGTCGTTCAGATCGCCCTGATGCGGCGACTGTTGCAAAGTCCTCGCGAACGCGCGCCCTGGTACAACGGGACCGGCGTCAGCCTCTACGTGCTGGGAATGCTGGTCACGGCATTCGCGCTCGCAGGCCTGAGGCCGTGATGCAAAGCCCTGAGCGCCGCGCCATACGGGAGTGCCAGATGACCGATACCACGACGTTCGACGTTGCCGTCGTCGGAGGTGGGCCGGCGGGCGCCACCGCAGCGAACCATCTGGCGCGCCTCGGACATCGGGTGCTGCTGCTCGATCGTGCCGGCCGCATCAAACCCTGCGGCGGCGCGATTCCGCCCCGGCTGATTGAGGAATTTGAAATACCGGACGAACTTCTCGTTGCACGGATTTCGTCGGCGAGGATGGTGTCGCCTGCCGACAAATCCGTCGACATGCCGATCAATGGCGGCTTTGTCGGCATGGTCGACCGCGACGTCTTCGATGAGTGGCTGCGCGAACGCGCAGTTCGCTCCGGCGCCGAACGGTGCACCGGCATCTTCCGGGAATTCAAACGCGACCCGGACGGCACAGCCGTGCTGCGCTTCGAATGGCGTGACGCGGCGGGCGCACTGCAGACCACCTCGATCCGCGCGCGCGCCGTCATCGGTGCCGACGGCGCCCTGTCGTCCGTTGGCCGCCAGGCTATTCCCGGCGCTGAAAACATTCGCTACGTCTTCGCCTATCACGAGATCGTCCGCTCCCCCGAACATGGCCAGACCTCCTTCGACGGCACGCGATGCGACGTGATTTATCGCGGCAGGCTGTCGCCGGATTTCTACAGCTGGATCTTTCCGCACGGCCCCACCACCAGCGTCGGGACCGGCAGCGCCTGCAAGGGATTTTCCCTGCGCGGTTCGGTCGGGGAACTGCGGCAGGCGATCGGTCTCGGCGAGGCCCCAACCTTGCGGCGCGAGGGCGCGCCGATCCCGCTCGAACCGCTCAAGCGATGGGACAACGCGCGGGATGTCGTGCTGGCAGGCGACGCAGCCGGCGTGGTCGCGCCGGCCTCAGGCGAGGGCATCTATTACGCAATGGCAAGCGGACGGATCGTAGCCGAGGCCGTCGATCAATTCCTGCGCAGCGGGGATGCGCGGAAGCTCGCGACTGCGCGCAAGCGCTTCATGCGCCTGCACGGCGGCGTATTCTGGATTCTCGGGCTGATGCAGCGCTATTGGTATGCCAGCGACGGGCGCCGGGAACGCTTCGTTGCGATCTGCAGGGACCGCGACGTGCAGCAATTGACCTGGGACGCTTACATGAACAAGGCGCTGGTCCGCGCCAGGCCGTGGTCGCACGTGCGCATCTTCTTCAAGAACATCGCACATCTGACCGGGCTGGCGCGGATGAAGGATGTCGTCCGATGATCAATATCGTCACCGGCGTCCATGCCGTCGATCTGGTCCTTGCCGTCGTCGCCGCCGAGGTCGTCGCGATTACGCTGTACTGGCACACGACGCGACGCGGCATCGCGCCGGCACAGTTGCTGCCCAATTTGCTGGCGGGCGCCTTGCTGTTGCTGGCGCTGCGCCTGGCTCTGAGCGATTATGCCTGGCCATGGTACCTGGCCTGCCTGGCGCTCGCGGGCGTCGCCAACCTTGCCGATCTCAGGCAACGCTGGCGCTGACGTGCTGGCTACTTCTTATCCGGCGAGAAGGTCTTGATGTAGGCGATGACGTCCTTGCGCTGCTGCTCGCCCGCAAGCTTGAAGGCCATTTTGGTTGACCCCGTCGCCAGATCGGCCTTGCCCTTGTCCGTGAGGAATTTCTTGAGGAACGCGTTCGGATCGGGCAGGTACTCGAAGATCAGGTCCTCGCTCCAGACCAGACCGTTCTCCCCCGCATGCTTGTTCAAATCGGAATAGGAAAAGCCGGGCACCGTGCCGGACTGCCGGCCGATGACACCGGTCAGGACCGGACCGATCATATTCTTTGCGTCGGGCCCGATGCGATGGCAGGTCATGCATTGCTTGAAAACCTGCTCGCCCTTGGCCGGATCCCCTCCCGATCCTTCGCCCGCGGCAACCGCGCGCGGAGGAAGCAGCGCGATGGCAGGAATGACGGTGGCCGCGAAGAGGACCGCTTTTCTGAGTGTCACGTTTCGCTCCCATGATGCTTAGGCTATTTCGTCATGATCTATTAACAAATACGACTGTCAATATTACTTGTCGTTAACAATAGGTCTGACCCGGCGCTTGTTCCTATTTTCGCCGGGTAGAGGTCAGGTATTGCGTCGCATTGAAAGAAAATCATGCAGCGCGTAAATTTGACTTGACACTCCGCCATCGCATGGGCAAACCGAAACATCGACTGGAGTCCCAATGTGTTAACGATGGTTCACTGACACCTTCGTCAATTCGCGCGAGTCCGTTGGCCGCGCAGTCCGGCGATTAAATCTGGGCCTGGATGCAGAATGCGATGTCGGAGTTCAACGCTCCCCAACCCGACGTGACATTGCTTCTCGATATGGACGGCGTGATCCGCGAGGCGACGCTGTCTCCCTCCATGTCCAGGGAAAACATCGACGGCTGGCTCGGACGACAATGGTCGGAAGTGGTTGGCGCCGCCGGCGAAAAAATCCAGCGCATGATGCAGGATACGCAGCGGACCGGCATCTCGGCGTTCCGGCAGATCACGCAGAAATTTCCAAGCGGCCTCGAACTGCCGATGGAATTCACGACCGTGCTGCTCGGCGGCCGCGCCGGGATGCTTGCGATCGGGAAGAACCTGCAGGCGGTCGCGGAACTGCAGGCGCGGCTGATCTCCGCGCAGCAGACCATCGAGCGCGATTACTGGAAGCTCCGCGAGATCGAGACGCGCTATCGCCTCGTGATCGAAGACTCCAATGACGCCGTGTTGCTGGCCAAGGTCGCGGACTTGCGCATCATCGAAGCCAACCGGACCGCCGCAAGCGCGCTGGCCGGCTCGACGCGGCGCAAGGAAGGCCTGGTCGGCCGCGACTTTCTGCAGGAGATTGCCGCGAAGGACCGCGAGCCGGTCGAACTGATGTTGCGCAGGGTTCGCGATCAGGGCAAGGCGCCGGGCATCGTGGTTCACATCGGCGTGGAGGCCGTGCCGTGGACGTTGCGCGGCTCGCTGATGACGCAGGAATCGGCGCCGGCTTTCCTGTTGCAGATGACCCCGATCGGAAGATCGATCGGACGGACGGCGCCGGAGCACGAGGATCTCGAGGGATTGCTCGATCGCCTTCCCGATGCTGTGACGATCATCGATGAGGACGGTCTTATCAAGCGCGCCAACCGGGCGTTCGCCGAGCTCGTCGAGATCGGCTCCACAGGCGCCGTCATCGGCGAGAATCTCGGCCGCTGGCTATCACGGCCAGGGGCCGATCTGGCGGTGCTGATTGCGAACATCCAGCGGCACGGGATGGTGCGGCTGCTGTCGACGACGGTACAAGGCGAGCTCGGCACGGAGACCGAGATCGAAATATCTGCGTCCGGCTATCGGCAGGACAGCGACAACCGGATCGCTCTCGTCATGCGGAACGTCGCACGGCGGCTTTCGCCGAGCCCCGAAAGCGACAGCCTGCGGACGGCGCTGGCGTCGATGAACGAGACGGTCGGCAAGACGCCGCTGCGGAAATTGGTCAAGAGCACTGTCGAGGTGGTGGAGCAGCATTACGTACGTGCCGCACTGCAGCTTGCCGACGGCAATCGAACCACGGCTGCGGAAATTCTGGGGTTGAGTCGGCAGAGCCTTTACGCCAAACTCGACCGGTACAATCTTGACGATAAAGAACCGGATCGCGAGGAAACATAGGGGGGGTTCAGTTGACCTCGGTCCCTCTTGCATCGCCCGCCTTCGGGCAGGCCACGCTTGCCAATTGCGAGCGCGAGCAGATTCACCTCGCTGGATCGATTCAGCCGCATGGCGTGCTGCTGGTCGTGCAGGAGCCGGACAATGTCATGATCCAGGCGAGCGCCAACGCCGTCGGCTTTCTGAAGATCGACCCCATCGTCGGCCGTCCGCTGTCCGAGCTCGACGGAAACCTGCTGCTCCAGATCCTGCCGCATCTCAGCGGCCCCCTGCATGAGAAGCCGATGACGGTCCGCTGCAGTCTCGGCAGCCCGCAGCAGAGATTCGATTGCACGATCCATCGTCCGTCGAACGGCGGCCTCGTCCTTGAACTCGAACCAGCCGCGCCGTCGGCCAATCCGACGCCGGCACTCGACGGCGCCTTCCACCGCATCACCTCGTCGTCCTCGCTGCGCAGCCTTTGCGATGAGACCGCGACCATCTTCAAGGAGATCACCGGCTACGACCGCGTGATGGTCTATCGTTTCGATGAAGAAGGCCACGGCGAGGTCTTTTCCGAACGGCGCCGGCAGGATCTCGAAGCCTTCCTCGGCAACCGCTATCCGGCGTCCGACATTCCGCAGATTGCGCGCAAACTCTACGAGCGCAATCGCGTTCGCCTGCTGGTCGACGTCAACTACACGCCGGTGCCCCTGCAGCCGCGCCTGTTCCCGTTGAACGGCCGCGATCTCGACATGTCCCTGAGCTGCCTGCGCAGCATGTCGCCGATTCACCAGAAATATCTGCAGAACATGGGAGTCGGGGCCACCCTGGTGTGCTCGCTGATGGTGTGCAACCGCCTGTGGGGGCTGATCGCATGCCACCATTATGAACCTCGCTTCGTACCCTTCGACATCCGCGCCGTCTGCGAGGCGCTGGCGGAGGCCAGCGCGATCAGGATCGCCGCGCTGGAAAGCTTTGCACAAAGCCAATCCGAGCTCGTGGTTCGCAGGCTCGAGCAACGCCTGATCGAAGCCGTATCGCGGGACGGTGACTGGCAGACCGCCTTGTTTGACGGCGCTCAGTCACTGCTCCAGCCGCTCGGCGCTTCCGGCGCGGCGCTGCTGTTCGAGGGACGGATCACCACGACGGGCGACGTACCCGGAACCCAGCGCATCCGCGACATCGGTGGCTGGCTGGACAGCAAGCGCAAGGATCGCGCAGGCCCCGCACTCGAGAATGTCGTCACGGCTTCATTGACGATCGACGAGCCCTCTTTCATGGACGTGCGCTCGATTGCCAGCGGCCTCATCGCGGCGCCGCTTTCAGCGAGCCCCGGCGAATATCTCATCTGGTTCCGGCCCGAGCGGATCACCACGGTGACCTGGGGCGGCGATCCCCTCAAGCCCGTCATCATCGGCGACGATCCCTCCGATCTCTCGCCGCGGCGCTCGTTCGCGCAGTGGCACCAGCTCGTGGAAGGCAAGTCCGATCCCTGGTCGCTGGCGGAGGTGTCCTCCGCGCGCATGATCGGTGAGACGGTTTCCGACGTCGCGCTGCAGTTCCGTTCGGTGCGGATGGTCATTGCGCAGGATCAGCTCGAGACGATCAGCCGCCAGGTGACGCGTTCGGAGCAACCGGTCATCATCGCCGATGTCGAAGGCCGCATCCTTCTCCTGAACGAGGCCTTCGAGCGGCAATTGCAGGCATCGCACCCGCATCTGCCCCATCTGCGCGACCTCGGCCGTTATTTTTCATCGCCTGCCGAGTTTCGTGCAAATCTCGAGGATCTGCTCCGCAACAAGCGAAGCTGGCGCGGCGAGGTGCAGGTCGACACCAAGGGAACGCAGCCGCGCGCACTGATGGTTCGCGCCGATCCCGTCATCGGACCGCATGAGCGGGTGCTCGGCTTTGTTCTGATCTTCTCCGACCTGAGCGACCGCAAGGCGGCCGAGTCGGCCCGAACCCGATTCCAGGAAGACATCGCCGGCGGACGCCGCCCCAGCCTTCGGCTGGATTCGAGCGCCAGTCTCCTCTATCAGGAACTTGCCGCGTCCGCTGTCGAAAATGCCCAGTTGGCGGCGCTGGAGGTCACCCATGGCGCCGAGATCAGCCGCATGCCGGAGATGCTCGACAGTATCCGCAGTTCGACCAGCCGCACGCTCGACATCCTCGAGCATCTGGTCTGGCACACCTCGCATTCGGACAGTTAGGCGCGTACCGCCCGCGCGGCGTCCGCCTGAAGCGCGATCGAAAGGTCGATGTTGAGCTCGAAGGCCAGTGCGCCTTCCTCGACGATGGCACCGAAATCCTCGCTCTCGTCGCCTGCGTGGTCGATGGCGGCCCGGTATTCCGCCTTGAAGGCCGCGATGTCGGCAATTGCCGGGAAGTCATGGAATGACAGTGCGGCAGGCGGCAGATTGAGACTGCGCGCAAGCAGACGCCTGACGATCTGGCCGCCGCTGAGATCGCCGAGATACCGCGCATAGGCGTGAGCGATCAGCCTGCTTCCATCCCCACGCGAGGCTGCATTGATCGCGTCCACATACCGCGCCGCCGCCGGCGAAACCGGCATTTCGGCGACGCTGGCCGAGAGGTGAAGCAGGTCGGCTGCGATCGCTCCGGCGCGCTCGAGCTCGGGTCGCACCAGCGGTCCGACCTGCGGCGACCCGGCGTGACGGGCCAGTTGCCGCTCCAGCGCCTGATAGACCGGAAGCAGGTTGCGCAGCAGCAGCGCATAACCCTCACGCGTCGCACAGCCTTGCAGGATATCGGCGATGATCCCCGATCGCTCCGCCCGCGCATGCAGATTTCGCGTGCGCTCCCGCAACGCCCCCAAAAGGCTCGCCGGGCGCAGTCCGTGCCCGGCGCGATCAGTTCGTTCGAGCATGCGACCTCATCAGCTCGGGCTCTATCGCGGCATCGCCAGGCCGTGCTTTACGCCCCAGTCGAACCAGTTATCGACGACCGTTCCGGACAGTAGGATACCGATGCCGCCGGTCAAGGGGCAAAGCACCGCAAACCACCAGGCCCAGCGGTGAATGGATTCCGCGGTCGCGTTGAAGCCCATGGTCCAGCGCCAGAACAATGCGCCGCGTTCGAACGCCGTGCCGCGGTCCACGATCTGCTCGATCTCGCGCTCGCCGCCATAGCGGCTGATCGCGAGCACGGTTGCGCCGTGCATGGCGAACAGCAGTGCCGAGCCGTAGAGGAATGCGATCGAGAGCATGTGGAAGGGATTGTAGAACAGGTTGCCGTGCGTGATCGAAAAATTGTTGGTCCAGTCCAGGTGCGGAAAGATTCCGAACGGCACTGCCTCGCTCCAGCTGCCCATCAAGAGCGGACGGATGAAGCCGAGCACGAGGTACAGCCAGATCGCCGCCGCAAATGCCCACGATACATGGGTGCCGAGTCCGAGGGCACGTGCCCTCCGATAGGTTCGCGTCCACCACAGCAGGATCGAGGTGGTGAGGAAGAAGCCCGCCATCAACCACCATCCGCCTTCCTGCAGTGGCGGAAATATCTGCACCCCGTACTCCGGCGCCGGCGGCTGCAGGGCGAGCCAGGGGAACTGCCGAATGAATTCGAGCGGGCTCCAGTTCACCGATGCCAGCATGTTGAGACCGATGATCTCGATCGCGACAAAGCCGCACATGAGCGATGCGAGGCCGAGAAAGCCGAGATAGATCGGACCGACCTGCGCGTCACCGAGCTTGCCAAACCAATAGTTGAAGCCGCCCTTGCCGATGCGAACCCATGTTCCAGGCTGCAGGGGGATGCCTGGGTAGATGGCGCTGCGCACCTGAACCTGCGTGAAGATATTTTGATATTCGGCCATCATGACCTCCCGTCATCCGTGCGGCGACCAGATCGGAACGCTCCGCCACCATTCCCACCAATCCGACCAGGCCGCGCCTTCCGGCCGCAGCCAGGCCGGCCCGCTGATCACGATGCAGACGGCGCTGAAGAACACGGCCGAGAGCGCGAGGAACAGGCCGAGCCGGTGAATGCCGAGCGTGCCGATCGAATAGCCGAGCAGATCGCGAAACATGGTGTTCTCGTGCTCCGGCGATTTCACTTCTTCGCCGCGTCCCGGATTGGTCGACGAGAGGATCAGCGAGCCGTGCAGCGCGAGCGCCAGACAGGTAGTGAAAAAGAAGCTGATCGCGATCATGTGTGCGGGATTGTAGTGGAAGTTGCCGAACTGGTAGCCGGTGTTCGACACCCAATCGAGGTGCGACATGATTCCGTAGGGGAAGCCGTAGCTCCACGAGCCCATCAGGACCGGTCGGATCACCTCGAGCGTGAAATAGGCAAAGATAGCGAAGCTGAACGCAAACGGCACGTGGTAGCCGATCGCGAGCTTCCTGCAGATCTCGACTTCGCGCAGCGCCCAGGAGACGAAGGCGCCGAGCGCGCACACCGTGATGAGCTGCCAGAAGCCGCCTTCCGTCAGCGGCGCAAAGGACAATCCATATTTGACGTCGGGCGGATTGATGCTGATCTGCCAGACGTTCCAGGTCGGCCCAAGGGAAGCGGCGTAGAGAATGAGCGACACGCCGACGAAGGTGAAGAAGATCGTCGTGACCCCGAAGAAGCCGACATAGAACGGCCCGACCCAGAAATCGAACAGGTCGCCGCCGATCAGCGTCCCGCCGCGGACGCGATATTTGCGTTCAAAGCTGAGCATGGCCATCGGTCATTCCTCCGGTGCTAACGATGCGGCCTCGCTGTTTTCGAATGGGAGCGGACGAACCTGGTCTGTCGTCCGAGTTCGTCCGCCTCCCGGTCTTCACGTCGAACCTTTAGCCAAGCTTGAGCGGGGTCGCCGGCTCGGAAATGGACGACGCCTTTGCGGGACGAGGTCCTTCCAGCCAGTTGAACCGGTTCGTGCTGAGCAGGATGAAGTGAATCACCAGTGCCAGCGCGAACAGGAACGTGAACAAAGCAACCAGCGTCCTGCGCGGATCGAACAACAGCCATAAGCGCCACATAGTCTTCTCCTTCTAGGTCAAATAGGAGCCAACGATGCTGGCGTAGTGGATTGCTCCATCCATCGCCGCCTTATACCCACCGGGGCCCGGCAGCCATGGACGCCACATCCAGGCGAGAATGTGCGCGACGACCGCGATGGCGGTGAAGATCACAAAACTCGTCATGAAGATGCTGTGGAACTCCTTGGCTTCCGCTTCGGTCAGCCCCGACAGAGAGCCTCCCCTGTTTGGTCCGTCCACCATGTGTGGTACCTCCTGTGTTGGCCTTTCGGCCGAATGCCGCCCGAAGCATGAGCGGCCTCGAAATGCCATCCCGTTGCCGGCATGGCCACCCGTGCGGCAAGCCGCACGAATTCAATTTCACAAGCCCACGAACGACGACGACGCGCAGGTCGCGGCCAGTGCGCTGGTTTCGCCGAGAAGTGAACTTCGATGTTGCGACCTGCCGCCCATCCGTGCGTTCAGGCGCCTGATTGCGACCGGAATGAGATAGGCGATGAAGCAGGCCGCATAGACCAGAAGATATTCGAAGCTCGCCTTCGAGCCCGAAGCTGCATTGCGAGACGTGCCTTCATACAACGACATCGGCCTCTCCTTCCCGGTTGAGATGTGATCGCTTGCTCATGCGGCCTGCCCCTCGAGCTGTGTGCTCGCTTTGGCGAGGACGTCTGCCGTCACCTGTTCGAGGCCGGCTCGGCGCGCATCGCGCTCGGCGGCGTCACGCAGGCGCTTGGCAGCGGATATCCTCACGAGCACCGGCTGACTGTCGACCATCCGGTCGAGGGCCAGCTTGGCGTCTTCGTCCCATTTGAGCTCGCGATGCACGCGCGACGGCGTCGCCTCGACCTTGTCGAGGCCGGTTCCCAGCGGAAGAATGTGAAACAGCGCGTCGAACAGCGCGTTGCAGACTTCCTGCACCAGATAGGTCGCACCGGCATAACCCATGAACGGCGTTCCGGTGTGCCGGCGGATCACCGCACCGGGGAACGATGCCGGGATGTAGATTGCGCGGCCGCCGGCCTCCGCCGCATACATGCGTTCATTGTAGCTGCCGAACAGCACCAGCGGCGTCTTCTCATGCACCGCCTTGCGAACGGCCTCGTTGTCCGTCTTGGTCCCCGCCGTGCGCGCGATGGCAAACATGCAGGGCAGGCCCATTTCGACCTCGAGGAAGTTTCGTAACCCCCGGGCGTAGGTCTCGTTGGCAACGATGCCGAAGCTTGCGGTGCCGAAAAAGTCCTGGGTGACGGAGCGCCAGAGATCCCAGAGCGGCTTGATCGTCGTATGTTTCTCGCGCGCGATGAAGGGCTCGGGATCGAGGCCGAGAATCTCCCCAAGCGAGCGCAGGAATGCGGTGGTCGAATGCAGGCCGATCGGTGCCTGCAGATAGGGCCGCTCCAGCGTCTCACAGAGCAGCCGCCCGTATTCGCGGTACATGCAGATATTGGCGTCCGCGTTGACGAGTTTCGGGATGTCGGCGAGATGGCTGCCGAGCGGAAAGATCATGTTGATCTCGGCGCCGATTCCCTCGACCAGGCGCCGGATCTCGGCGAGGTCGGACGGCATGTTGAAGGTGCCGTAGATCGGACCGATGATATTGACGCGCGGCTTTGCGCCCTCCGCGCGCGGCTTGCGTGCGGGAATCTTGCGCGATCCGTATTCGCTCCACAGCCAAGACAACGCCCGATTGGCGCTTTGCCATTGATCCTCGTCGATGGTCCGCGGCAGGAAGCGTTTGATGTTGCTGCCCTCGGGCGTCACGCCGCCGCCGATCATTTCGGCGATCGAGCCCGTCACCACCACGGCAGGCAGATCCGGATCGAGCACGGCGCGTGCGCGCTTCATGGCCTGCTCGGTGCCCTTCTGTCCGAGGTCTTCCTCGGCGAGGCCCGTGACCACGATCGGAAGCTCATGCGGCGGCAGGCCGTCGGTGTAATGCAGCACCGACGTCACCGGCAGGTTCTCGCAGCCGACCGGCCCGTCGATGATCACCTGCAGCCCCTTGATCGCCGTGAAGGCGTAGACCGAGCCCCAATAGCCGCCGGCGCGATCGTGATCGAGCACCAGCATCACACCATCTCCTCGGACTTGCGCTTGCTGGCCTGCGCAGCCGCCGCCTTGCGGACTTTGTCGCGGAAGTCGGGCCGCAGCGCGGGCACGTCCTGCCAGATGCCGGCCTTGTCGCCCTCGCCCACGCCCTCGAAGAATTCGCGCATGGTGTCGAAGCGCGCCTTGCCGGCGATCGCGGCATTGACGACCTGCGCCAGCGAGCCTGCGCCGGCGACGCCGAACAGCGGACGCGCCGAGATGAGGTTGGTGAAATAGAGGGCCGGAATCGCTTTTGTCTTCGCCTTCTGCACGACCGGCGTGGTGCCGATGGCGAGATCCGGCAAAAACTCCTCCATCGCAGCGAGATCCTGCTCGAGCGATGCGCGATACTGCACGCGCACGCCCCTGGCCTCGAGCCATTCGCGATCGGCATCCGACCAGGGTGTCCGCGGACAGGCGGTGCCGACATAGCGCAGGTCCGCCCCGCTTTCGGCCAGGAGCCGGCCGACCAGCAGCTCGGATCCCTCATAGCCTGACAGGGTGATGCGACCTTCGATCGGCTTGCTCGCGAGCGCCGCCGCGATTGCGGGCAACACGGCATTCTTTGCTGCGTCGATGGCATCGCGCGAAATCCCGCACGCAGCGCCGATCGATTCGAGCCAGGCCGCCGTGCCGTCGCGTCCGACCGGGGCCGAGCCGATCACCGGCCGGCCGGCCGCCTCGAATTCGCGGATCGACGCCTTGTAGAACGGGTGGATCGCGGCGACCGCCGCGCAATCGAGTGCGCCATAGAGCTCACGCCATTCCCGCGTCGGCACGGCCGGCCCTGCTGCCAGTCCGAGCGGCGCCAACAGCATGCCGATGCCGATGGGGTCGGCTGGAAACATCTCACCCAGCAGGGTGATGGTGGGCTTGTCGCTTCGCGGCGCGCGTGGCGCCTGCACCGGTCCCTGCTCGGCTTCGCGCCGCGCATAGTTCAGCATCGCCGCAGCGAGAACATCCTTGGCCTCGGCATGGGTCGGCACGCCAAAACCCGGCACGTCGATCCCGATGACGCGGACGCCGTTGATCTCCTTCGGAAGGATCTGCAGCGGCACGCCGGAGGCGGTGGGCACACAGAGATTGATGACCACGACAGCGTCATAGCAATCGGGATCGGCAAGCTTGAAGACGGCGTCGCGAATGTCCTCGAACAATTTTCCGGTGACCAGTGTCTCCGAATTGAACGGCACATAGCCGACGCTGCGCCGCGCGCCATAAAAGTGCGACGTGAAGGTGAGGCCATAGACGCAGCAGGCGGAGCCCGACAAGACAGTCGCGGTCCGGCGCATGCGCAGTCCCACCCGCAGCGATCCGAATGCCGGACACATGCTCTGCGGCTGGTCGTGCGGACCGACCGGATAGTCGGCGGCATAGCGCGCCAGGGTTTCGCTCTTGCCGGCGGCGTTCGCGGCCTTCCTCAATTCATCCTTGCCGGCGTGACAGCCGAGCCCGTCGCCGACCGCGACCGATGCGGCGATGGCGGCCCCATCCTCGCGCGCTGAAAGCGCGGGCTGCGCATCCGCGGTCCTGCTGGTCCCGCTCTGGCGAAATTCGTCGTTCATCGCGTCATGTCCGATCACACATTGTCGTAGATCACTTCGAGTGACGGTCTGGCCACCGCCTGCGCGCCACACATGTCTTCGAGCGTCGCCTGCTCGAGCACGACATCGCGTCCGACCTCGGAACTCTTGAACAGGCCAAGCAGCCCGTCGTGGGTCAGCGTGTGTGGTCGCCGCGGCGGCGCTTCGGCGACATTCGTCGCCAGGTCTTCGAACAGCGGCGCCCATGGCGTGCCCGGCTTGCCGATGATCTGGTAGCTCGCGCTCTTGCGGCGGATATCGTCATCAGCGGGAATCGACGAAAGCACGGGGATGCCGACCGCGTCGGCGAACGCTTTCGCCTCGCCGGTGCCGTCGTCCTTGTTGATGACGATGCCGGCGACGCCGACATTGCCGCCGAGCTTGCGGAAATATTCCACCGCGGAGCAGACATTGTTGGCGACGTAGAGCGACTGCAGATCATTGGAGCCGACGATGATCACCTTCTGGCACATGTCGCGGGCGATCGGCAGGCCAAAGCCGCCGCACACGACGTCACCGAGGAAATCGAGCAGCACGTAGTCAAAACCCCAGTCATGGAAGCCGAGCTTCTCGATCAGCTCGAAGCCATGAATGATCCCTCGACCGCCGCAGCCACGGCCGACTTCCGGTCCGCCGAGCTCCATGGCGAACACGCCGTCGCGCTTGAAGCAGACGTCGCCGATCTTGACGTCCTCGCCGGCGAGCTTCTTCTTCGACGAGGTTTCGAGGATGGTCGGACAGGCGCGCCCGCCGAACAGCAGCGAGGTGGTGTCGCTCTTGGGATCGCAGCCGATCAGGAGCACCTTCTTGCCCTGCTGCGCCATCATGTAGGACAGGTTGGCGAGCGTAAAACTCTTGCCGATGCCGCCCTTGCCGTAGATCGCGATGATCTGCGTCGTCTTGGTCGGCGGCGTCGTGACCGGCGCATCCGGCTCGATCGCCGCTTCCGCACGCAGGTTTTCCGTCATGGCGCCGAGTTTTGGATGGGCGTTCATGAGCATGCTCTCCAGTCGAGGACCATTTTCAGACATGACGGATCGTCGAACGCGGTTCGGTAGGCATCGGCCGCCGCCGCGGCGGTCTCGCGATGGCTGATCAGTCCATCCAGGGACAGTTTTCCGGAATCGACGAGGTCGCGGACCGCAACCAGATCCTCATGGCGCCATTCGGCCGCAACGCGGATCCGCGCCTCGCGCATGAAGGCCGGCGGGAAGACAAAACTCAGCGGTGCGCTGTAGAAGCCGGCGAGCACGATCTCGCCACCGGGCGCGAGATGAGCAATCAGGCTGTCGAGCAGCGAGGCGTCGCCGCTGACATCGCAGATCACGCGATAATCGCGCCGCGTATTTTTGGCGGGATCGATGACGTCGTAGCCGAGCGCGCCGCTCGCCCGACTGCCATCGCGCTCCCAGACCACCGGCGGCGCGCCGCCGAGCGCCATCGTGAGCCGCGCCAGCAATCGCCCGAGCACGCCATGGCCGACGATGCATTCCGGCCTGGCGTCGCCGATCAGACGCAAGGCGTGATACGCGGTCGCGGCAAGCGCGAGCAGGACGCCCCGCTCGCCAAGCGCTTCATCCAACGCAACGACGCGCTTCGCAGGCACGACGAGATGTGACGCGGCCCCGCCGAACAGGCTGCGCACCTCGCCGAAACAACCGGCCGCGCCGGGGACGAAAACGTACTCGCCCTTGCGGAATCCGGAAACGGCATCACAGCTTCGGATGCGGCCGACGGCCTCGTAGCCTGGCACCAGCGGGTAGCCCATGCCGGGAAAGGCGGGCATGCGCCCTTCAAACAGCAACCGTTCGGTGCCGGTGCTGATCGCGGTCCATGCGATGTCGACCGTCAGATCGCCGTCGGACGTTTCGGCGAGCGGCAGGCGCTGCAACGACAGCTGCCTCGGCTTCTCGAGCACTACGGCTAACGCGTCCATCGGCCCATTCCCCGGCGGGCTGCTTGATTGAGTGTCAGGTTATCCTGACTGTTTTTAGTGTCAACATAAATTAACACACGAGTGTCAAGAACGCGCGACGAGGACGCTCGCGATCAACGGAATCCGGGTCGGACGGAGGCGGACCTCGCCAAAGCCGGATCGTTTCAGCAGCTTCTGCAGCGCAACAAAGCTCCGCGGGCGGCCGCTCCCCATCGCACAGAGATAGAGGCTGAAATAGGCACTGAGGGAATCGGCGCCCGAAGCGCCGGACATCGGCTCGCCAATCACCAGCACGCCATTGCCCGGAAGCGCCTCACGCACACGTGCGAACAGGTTCAAAACGGCATCGTCGTCGTGGTCGTGCACGACGCGGATCAGCGACACGACATCGGCTCCCGTTGGCAGCGGATCTGTCAAAAAATTCCCTTCGGTGACAGAAGCGCGGTTGCCGAGCGAGGCCGCCGCGAATTTTTCGCGCGCGATGCCGGCAACGCCGGGCAGATCGAACAGCTTGAGCTCCAGCCTGGGCGCTTGCCGACCGGCCGCGATCAAAAAGCTGCCGTCGCCGCCACCGATGTCGAGCAGGCAACGGTGCCGCGCGAACGCATAGGCGCCGAGCACCATCTCCGCGACCATCGGCAACGATGCCGACATCAGCGCGGTGTAGGGCGAGACCGCCGCGCGCGTCAGCTCGGACGACGAGGTCTTGCTCGCATAGGGCCAATAGCGCGCAAGCCTGCGGTCACCCTGTTCGCCGCGCAGCAGCGCGACGGGATCGGCGAGATCGGCATAGAGCGCCGCGTGGTGCTCGACCATTGCCGCAATGCCGGGGTTGCCCAGCATCGCGGCGCCGAGCGGACCGAGACCGTAACGCGCGTCCCCTCGCCGCTCCAGCAATTGCAGCGAAGCGGCGGCCTCGAGAAGCGCTGCCATCGCATCGGCCGGGATGGACGCGCGGCTGGACAGGATCGACGCAGGCAGCGGGCCGCCCTGCAACTGCACGAACAAATGCAGGCGGACGCAGGCGACCAGGACCTGCGAATAGACGAAGCCGGCACAGATGTCGAACAAGGCGGCCGCACGGCGCCGGGCAATCGGGCGCGTCAGCGGGAAAGCGGCGGCCAAGCGCTGGAAACGGCTGCTGGACAGCAACAAGTCGCGAAGTCCCCGCCAGCGATCGCTGAGGCCGCGGCTCAATTCGATTCCGTCGCTGAGGGCCATGGCTGGCCTCGCAGGTGTTAGGCGGCGAATTGCGCCAGACGCTTCGGAACCAGGCGCTTGGCTTCCTGTTCCATCAGAACGCGCAGCTCATGCGCGTTGGCGCAGGGCGGCATGGCACGAATGCCCTGGGCGACGAGATCGTGAAGATGCGAGATCGCGCCGGCCAGTCCATAACGGATCACCGCGCTTGGACGACCGAGCGCAACATCCTGTCCGACCGGCTTGCCGGCCTCCTCCTCGTCGCTCGCCGCATCCCGGATATCATCGGCAACCTGATAGGCCTCGCCGATTTTTTCGCCGAGCCCGCGCCAGGCTTCCGCATCATCGGCGCCGGCAGCGGCCGCGCCGCAGATCGTCGCCGCGGCAAACAGTGCGCCGGTCTTCGAGCGGTGATAATGCGACAGATCGATCTCGGCTTCGCACTCCCATGCCTGGCCTGCGACGATGCCATGCGGCACGCCGACGGCCGCTCCGACCGTCGCGATCAGCCTTGTCATGCGCCGCGGCGAGCATGCCGCCCGCGCCATGGTCTGAAAGGCGAGAACGATCAGCGCGTCACCCGCAAGCACGGCCAGCGGCTCGCCGAACGCAGCATGCACCGACGGGCGCCCGCGACGGAAGGCGGCGTTATCGAAACAGGGCAGATCGTCATGCACCAGGGAGGCACAATGCAACAGCTCGATCGCGGCGCCCGCGGCCTCCGTCGCATCAGGTTCATCATCTCCACAGGCGCTGGCGACGGCATGGCACAGTCGTGGACGAACCCGCGCGCCTTTGGGAAACACCGCGGCCCGCATTGCAGCCGCCAGTCGCGGCGGACATCCCGCCACGTCGGCGGATCCGACCGCCTGTTGGAGGGCTCTCTCGATCCGGGTCGCGACGTCCATGCCAGCCTCCCGTTACGGGCTATCCTAACGATATGTCATCTTTAGTTGACATTTTTTCTGTAAACAATGATAGACATATATTCCTGAACTGCAAGCGGATTGTTCTGAGGCACGCCATGAGCAGCCGGCGGGTCGTGGTGATCGGAGCGGGAACCGCGGGATTGAGCGCCGCGCTTGTCCTCGCGGCGCGCGGTCTCGAGGTCACGGTCGTCGAGCGCTCCGACCGTCCGGGCGGCAAGATGCGCGAAGCCGTCCTCGGCGCGCAGCGAATCGATTGCGGCCCGACCGTCTTCACGATGCGCTGGGTGTTCGACGACCTGTTCGATGCGCTCGGCGAGCGGCTTGAAGATCACATCGCGCTTCGGCCCCTTAGCGTGCTCGCGCGCCATGCCTGGACCGACGGCAGCCAGTTCGATCTCTTTGCGGATGAGGAGCGCACGGCGGACGCGATCGGCGGTTTTGCGGGCCGCGCAGACGCCGAAGGGTTCAGGGCCTTCAGTGCGGACGCCAGGAAGATTTTCGACGTCCTCAAGCAGCCATTCATCTGTGCACCCGCACCGAGCATGACCTCGCTGCTCCGCAGCTCGGGCTTTCGCGATCTCACGGCGATCAGGCCTTTCCAGACTCTCTGGAAAGCCCTTGGAGGATATTTTGGCGATCCGCGCCTTAAGCAATTGTTCGGCCGCTACGCCACCTATTGCGGCTCATCTCCGTTCGACGCACCGGCCACGCTGATGCTGGTGGCCCATGTCGAGCGCGCCGGCGTCTGGCTGGTCGAAGGCGGCATGTACCGGCTCACCGCGGCCTTGGCCGATATCGCGGTCAGGCTCGGGGTGAGATTTCGCTCTGGCATCGATGTTTCGCGCGTCATTGTCGAATCCGGCCGTGCTGCCGGCGTCCACCTCGCGAATGGCGAACGCATCGAGGCAGGCAATGTTGTCGTAACGGCCGACGTTGCGGCGCTTGCGGAGGGAATGTTCGGCCGCGACACCGCGCGTATCGCAGCCTCCATTCCCGACAAGGCGCGTTCGCTGTCGGCCATGACATGGAGCTGCGTGGCCGGCGCGAGTGGCTTCCCCCTGCTCCGCCACTCCGTGTTCTTCTCGCGCGACTATCGCGACGAGTTCGACTGCATTTTTGGCCGCCGCCAGATGCCGAACGAGCCGACCGTCTATGTCTGCGCACAGGACCGCGGGGACGCACCGGCAACGGATGGTTCACCGGAGCGCCTCTTCATTCTCGTCAACGCGCCGGCCATCGGCGAGCGGCATCGCTTCGAGCCAGCGGAGATCAGCCAATGCGCGCAGCGAACCTTCGGAATGCTACAACGATGCGGCCTCACCATCAGCACGGCCCCGGAGCTGACAGAGGTCACGACCCCGACGGACTTCAACCGGATGTTTCCGGGAACGGGCGGCGCGCTGTATGGCCGAAGCTCTCATGGCTGGACGGCGTCGTTCCAGCGACCGGGGATGCGAACCAGGCTTCCGGGTCTTTACCTCGCGGGAGGCAGCGCGCATCCGGGACCGGGCGTGCCGATGGCGGCGCTGTCGGGACGGATGGCGGCAGCGAGCCTGATCGAGGACCTTGCCTCGATCGCGCCGTTCCGAAAAATGGCTATGCGTGGTGGTATGTCGACGCGCTGAGCGACGATGGCAAGCAAGGTATCAGCCTCATCGCTTTCGTCGGCAGCGTGTTTTCGCCTTATTATGCCTTTGCCCGCCGGCTTGGCCCGGCTGATCCGCTCAATCATTGCGCGCTCAACGTCGCGCTCTATGGTGAAAACCGTAAATGCTGGGCCATGACGGAGCGCCGCCGTCATGCGGTCGGCCAAAGCGAGCGCGAGTTCGTCATCGGCCCGAGCTGTGTCGACTGGAATGACGAAGCGCTGACATTCAGGATCGACGAAGTCACCAGTCCGTTTCCGTCGCGGCTTCAAGGCAGCGTGAGAGTCTATCCCTCGGCGCTGACCAGGGAAACTTTTGCGCTCGATGCGGCCGGGCGCCACCACTGGTGGCCGATCGCTCCGTCTTCGCGGATCCAGGTCGACTTCCGGCAGCCCGCAACGCGGTGGCTCGGCGAAGGTTATTTCGACATCAACTACGGCGAAGCCCCGCTCGAGCAGGATTTCAAGGGCTGGGAATGGTCCCGTGCGGCGACCCGCAACGGGGCCGCGATCTGGTATGACACGATGGATCGCAATCGCGACGGCATCAGCCTTGCCTTGCGCTTCGACCGGACAGGCACGGTCGATCATCTCGAGCCGCTGCCTCGTGCCAAACTGCCGTCGACCGGCTGGCGCATCGCGCGAACGGCGCGAGGCGACACGCAACCGCCCGTCAGGGTGAAGCGGACACTGGAGGACGCTCCGTTCTATGCGCGCTCGCAGCTGTCGGCGAGGCTTTTCGGCGAAACCGTCGATATCATGCACGAGAGCCTGTCGCTCGATCGCTTTCGCCTGCCGATCGTGCAGGCGATGCTGCCATTCCGCATGCCGCGCCGGTAGGACAATCGTTCTCGTTTCGGGTCTCCGCGGCCTCGCGTTCGGCGCGCTTGCGATCCAGCCGACGCCCCTGCCATTCGAGCAGGACCCAGCCAAGTGCGAACATCGCAACCAGGCAGAATTCGACAAGACCGCCCATCCCGCTCACGAGGTGCTGCTACTTCGCAGCAATTGATCGCGGCGTTCGAGTCGCTCGAACAGATCGAGCACCCACACCGCGCGTTCGACGGCGCTCTTTCGTCGCGGCCTGGACACGACTGGCGCAACGGCCGGCGCCGATGACGCGGCCGCCTCCACCAGAAAGCGGGTCGCGGGAGCGACGTGATCGACGATGCCACCACGCGCATCAAACGATCTGGCAAAGGCCAGCGCCAGCAGGTGAAGCTTGCGCGCCCCGGACACGACCGCGCGGCGCGAGACGGAATCAAGACCTTTTCGCTCCAGCTCGCGCCCGATCTCGGCATATATCAGGCGCGCGGCGTGGATGCCGGGACGGCAGGAAGCCGGGAGCGCCCCGATGCCGGCGATGGAGCGGCCATAGAAGATGTCGGCGACGGCCAGGAGGCGACCGACCACCTTGCCGATCCGCATGTCGTAGCGCGGATCGGCCAGCCACGCGTCGGGATCGATCGCCGCCTCGCGCATCCACCGCATCGGCAGATAAAGGCGGCCCGCGCGCGCGTCCTCACCCACGTCGCGGGCGATATTGGTGAGCTGCATGGCGATGCCGAGGTCGCAGGCCCGCGCCACGATGGCCGGATCGCGCCGCCGCATCAACAACGACATCATCGCACCGACGGTCCCGGCAACGCGCGCGGCATAGTCCAGCAGATCGTTCAGCGTTTCATAGCGACGGCCCTCTGCGTCCCACATCAGGCCTTCCAGCAGCGCCTCGGGCAACTCTCTTGGAATTGCGAAGCGCGCGACGACATCGGCAAACGCGCGATCGGCAGGCAACGGCAGCGGCTGGCCGGCATAGACCCGGGCCAGGCGATCCCTCAGCCTGCCGACCGCATCCGACCGGCCGCCATCGAGATCGATGGCATCGTCGGCGAGGCGGCAGAAAGCATAGAGCGCGATCGCGGGATCGCTGACCGAGCGCGGCAGCACCAGAGAGGCCGCGAAGAACGTTCGTGAACCACCTCGGAGCAATTCCCTGCAGGCTGCGATATCGGAAACAGGGCTCACGCGATCATCTCCAGCGATTGCGCATCGGGCACGATGTCGTCGAGCACGCGCGCCGACGACAGCACGCCCGGCAGACCGGCGCCGGGATGCGTGCCAGCGCCGACGAGAAACAGCCGTCCGACCTCTTCACTGCGATTGTGCGGGCGGAACCACGCGCTCTGGGTCAGGATCGGCTCGAGTCCGAAGGCCGCACCGCGATAGGAGGAGAGGCGATCCTGAAAATCCTGCGGCGTCAGGATCCGGGAGGTGACGATCTCCCGGCCGAGGCCCGGCAGGATGATTTCACCGAGCGCCTGCTCGATCCGTCGCCTGTAGGGTTCGGCCTGCATCGACCAATCGATGCCGCTTTCAAGATGTGGAACCGGCGACAGCACGTAGAAGGCATCGCAACCGGGCGGCGCCAGCGCAGGATCGGTTGCAGTCGGCCGGTGCAGATACAGGCTGAAATCCTCCGCCAGCACCTTGCGTTCGAAAATATCCTCGAGGAGACCGCGATAGCGCGGGCCGAGCAGGATGGTGTGGTGCGCGACATCCTCATGGCGCCGCCGCGTGCCAAAATACCAGACGAACAGGCTCATCGAATAGCGCGCGCGGTCGATGCGCCGATCGGTCCAGCGCCTGCGCGTAACTCCGGGCAGCAGCTTCTTGTAGGTCCAGGCGGGGTCGGCGTTCGACACCACGATATCGGCATCCAGGATCTTGCCGCTTGCGAGCCGCACGCCGGTTGCATTGCCTTGCCGCGTGAGGATTTCGATGACCTCAGATGCGCAGCGGACCGTTCCGCCCTGCCCCTCGATCAGACGGACCAGGCCCTCGACGAGCTTGCCCGTGCCGCCCATGGCGAAGTGCACGCCCCAGCGCCTTTCCAGGAATGCAATCAGGCAATAGATCGATGTCGTCGTGAACGGATTGCCACCGATCAGCAGCGGATGGAAGCTCAGCACGACGCGCAGCCGCTCGTCGCGAATGAACGATGCGACAAAATCATAGACCGTGCGATAGCTCTTCAGGCGAAGCATCGCCGGCACGATGCGCGCCATGTCTCTCCAGGAATCGAAGGGGACGTCGCCAAGCTCCTCGAAGCCGACCTTGAAGATCGCCTCGCTCGCCTCGAGGAAGCGTTGGTAGCCGTCAAGGTCGTGGGGCGAAAACCTGGCGATCTGTCGGCGCATCGCCTCGGCGTCGCCGGAGCAATCGAACACCTCGCCATCGTCAAAACGAAGCCGATAGAACGGCGACACCGGCTTGAGCGTGACATCGTCGGCAAGCCGCCGTCCGCACAATCCCCACAGCTCTTCGAACAGGAAAGGCGCCGTGATGATGGTGGGCCCGGCATCGAAAGTGAAGCCGTCCTGCCGATGCACATAGCCACGTCCTCCCGGCGCGTCGAGCTTTTCGAGCACGGTGACGCGATAACCTTTCGCGCCCAGACGCACGGCGGCGGCCAGCCCGCCAAATCCGCTGCCGATAACCACGGCATGCCGGCGATTTTCCGCGCGGAATGGACCAGCGACCAGGCGGGGTGAGAGGTCGAGCATGACACAAAGCGTAAATTAAAGTTGACGGTCTCGCCAGCAAAAACGTCAATCTAGATTTACATTTCGTGCTGCAACGCGATAACGCCGGCCGCAACCGCGGCGCCGACGGTGATCGTCGCGGCCAGCTCAGGCGCTTCCTCATGCATGAGGTGGCCATAGCCGGGAACGATCTCCAACCTGGCCTTTGGCGACAGTCCCCGCACACGACGCGCCACGTCCGGCGGAATGGCGCGATCGTTCGAAGCGGCAACCAGCAATAATGCGGATTGGAGCCTGGGGAGATCGCGGACCAGCGGACACAAATCCCAGTTCGCCATCATCTGCAACGCGGCCGCAACATGCGCAGGGCTCGAAACCAGTCTGCCGTAAAACCGCTCGCCTTCGGCATCGATGGCCGATCCCGTTCCGGCGATCAGCCGGTGCACGGCGGCCGGGTCACTGCCGCGCCAGGCGAACATGCGCGGAACGAAAGGATTGAACGTCATAGCCTTGGCGAGCGGCGACAGAACGAGCGCGGCAACACCGCCGAACGGCAGGAAAGCGCCGTTGAAACTCACGATCAGCTTCGGGCCGATGGATCGGTCGAGCGACATGCGGGCAAGAATGGCGGCGCCGGCTGAATGGCCGATCGCGAGTTGTGGCTTGACGTCGAGCTTCGTGCAAAGCGCGGCAAGATCCCGGGCCATGCCCGGCAACGACAACCGACCGGCCGGCGGCGAATCGGTGAATCCATGACCCGGCAGATCCGGTGCGACCACGGTGAAGTGCCTCGCCAGGAGCGGCATCAGTGCGCGCCATGAATGCGTGGCGGCACCGGTGCCGTGCGCCAGCAACGCGACGGGCCCCGATCCCATCACCTGAACATGCCAGCGATATCCGGCCGCGTCGATAAAGCGGCTCGCGTCGCGATTGGGCCAATCCGCGCCATCGACACGCCAGGACAGTTTTGCACCCATCGTGCCGTCGCCTAATCGAACAAACCACGCCGCTCTCCGGTTTACACCGCGAGAAACGCGATCATATCTGCACGATACGATTCAAGAAAATCTCATAAAGCGCAACGAATTCCACCGGCTTTTCGAAGTGCGGCATGGCGCCGGTCTGAAACACCGAGATGCTCCAGTTCGGCAGTCGCTGAACCAGCCGCTTCTCCTCGTAGTCGACGAAGTCGCCGCGGACACCGTGCGCCATCCAGACCGGCATCGAAAGGTTTTGATAGAGCTTGATCGCGTCCGTGCTGAACAAATAACCCGAGACGAAGTAATACGGTGCGTTTTCCGCACCGGGTTGATGCGTCGTGATGTAGTCATATTCCAGCAAATCCTCATCGATCTCCTTCGCCCCAAACGTCTTCCGGAGAAAAAAGCGAATGCTGGCGCGCGAGGTGAGCGCGGCAAAGAAGCCGCGCTTCCACAACGGAAAATTCAATAGTCCAAGCAGCCAGGGCATGGCGCGCGTGCCATCGGCTGGCGCATGTTGGGCGGCACGCGCGGCGCGCCGATCGAAGCCGGTCGGACTGATCAGCGCAACGCTGCGGAAGGCGTTCGGTGTCTCGGTCGCAGCGCGTGCCGCGAACTCGCAGCCGAGCGACAACGCGACGATATCGAGCGCGGCGTCGCCGCAGTCCCGCTGGATTTCGCGCACCGCCGCATGGATTGCATCGGTCATCAGCCGGGGCGTATATGCTCTGTCGCTGCGATCGGACAAGCCGAACCCCGGAAGGTCCAGGGCATAGACCGCGCGCCTGCCGCGGTAGTGCTCGAACAATGGCTTCATTTCGTAGGCGGTCGCCGCCGCGTTGACACTGTGTACCAGCAACAAGGGCGGCGCCGTCGCGCCCGAGGACCCGGGCGCTTCTCCGTACAGAACGATGCGGCCGACACGCTTGTCGGCAAGCTCGACGCGCTTGCCCGCAAGCGGCGCCGGCATCGCCGCCTCGCGTGCGAGGACGGCACCACCGGCATTCTCGACGGACGAGGATCGCTGCATCGACCGGCTCCGCTTTCTCCTGACCGGCGCTCTTGGCCAACCGGCCGGGTTAGGGTATCAGAAAGTGACAAGACACCTTGTCATCATACCGTGAAAACGCAAATTGACTATTCTTCGTTCCAACAAGCCGGTGCTGGACGTCCTCTTGGGGCAACGCCGAGCCGTGCCGCCGCTCTGGATGATGCGGCAGGCCGGGCGCTATCTGCCTGAATACCGGGAGGTTCGCGCCAAAGCCGGGGGCTTCCTCAATCTGTGTTTCACGCCGGAATTGGCGGCCGAGGTGACCCTGCAGCCGGTGCGGCGCTTCGGCTTCGATGCCGCGATCCTGTTCTCCGACATCCTGGTCGTTCCTCATGCACTCGGACGCTCGGTGCGCTTCGAGGCCGGTGAAGGACCCCGCCTGGATCCGCTCAATCGGGTCGAAGACATCGACGCGCTGCCCCGCAAGGCCGACGCCGGCATTTTCGCACCGATCTACGAAACGCTGCGGCTGGTCAAACGCCAGCTGGATCCGCAGGTGACCCTGCTCGGCTTTTGCGGCGCGCCGTGGACGGTCGCAACCTACATGATCGCTGGCGAAGGTAGCTCCGACCAAGCGGCTGCGCGACTGTTCGCCTATCGCGAGCCCGGGGCATTTGCGGCGCTGGTCGACGTGCTGGTCGATGCGTGCATCGACTATCTCACAGCGCAACTCGAGGCTGGTGCCGACGCCGTGCAATTGTTCGACACCTGGGCCGGCGTCCTGCCACCGCACGAGTTCGCGCGCTGGTCGGTCGAACCGACCAGGCGCATCGTTGCAGGCGTCCGCACAAGAATTCCCCACGCAAAAATCATCGGATTTCCGCGCGGCGCCGGCGCGCTGCTGCCGGATTTCGTCGAGACGACGGGCGTCGATGCCGTGAGCATCGACTGGACGGCGGAGCCGCGCCTCATTCGCGAGCGCGTGCAAAGCCGCGTCGCCGTGCAGGGTAATCTCGACCCTCTGGCTCTGATCGCGGGCGGCGATGCGCTGGGTCGCGCCGTCGACGCGGTGCTCGCGAGCTACGGCCAGGGCCGGCTGATCTTCAACCTCGGCCACGGCATCCAGCCGAACACGCCGATCGCCCATGTCGAGCAGATGTTGCAACGGGTGCGCGCGTGGCGCGCATAGTCAGCCGGCCTGCATGTTGATCTGAACCGCACGCGACAGTCGCGAAGCATCGGCATAAGGCAATGCGACATAGCGCGCGCGCATTTCGGCGGCGATCTTCCCGGCCTGTGGCTGCGGTCGCGGCGAGGTGTCGATAACGACCGCGGGTATGCCGTTCACACGAAACTGGCGCGCGGCTTCCTGTGCCTCTGCTTCCGCGGCGACACGACCGGCGCTGCCGTCGCGGCTCACGTTTGCGCGCCCGTCAGTCATCAGTACGACGGTGGGCGCATGTCCCTTGCTGCGAACCGCGAGCGCAAGCGTGGTCGCCGAGATGATCGCGGCCGAGAGCGGCGTGCCGCCACCGCCGGGAAGCGCGGCGAGGCTTCGCTTGGCGCGGGCGAGAGATCGGGTTGGCGGCAGGACCAATTCTGCGGTCTTCCCCCGAAATGCGATCAGCGCAACCTCGTCCCGCCGCACATAGCAATCCGCCAGCAGCAGTTCGACCGCGCCCTTCACCTCGGCCAGCCGCTGCAGCGCCGAGGAGCCCGAGGCATCGACCACGAAGATCGTCGAGGTCGCGCTTCGCTGCTTGAAACGCGTGATCCGGAAATCGTCCTTGCGGATCAAAAGACGGCTATCCTCGCCGGACCCGTTGTCCTGCTGTCTGCGGCGGAGCGGCTGCCAGGGGGCGGCCGCACGCAGGGTTTCCAGCACATTCAACCGCGCGCCCGAGGCGAGTTCACCACGACGCGCGCCGATTGGGCGACCACGCCGTGGGCCTGTCCTTGAAAATCCCTGCCTGCCGGCACTCATGCTGCACGTCCGCTGCAGACCACTTTTCTCCTGCAGCTCCTTCAACAGATCGGGTGGGATGGCGGCCCGTGCGGCCGCCAGAACCAGGTCCTCGAGCGGCATCTCCTCCTGGTGCCTGTCATCGGCTTCTCCAGGCTCTTGTTCCGGAGGCGACTGGTTGTCCGGTTCCGGCGACGCTGGCAAGATCGTGGCGCGCGGCGCCAGCACGAGACGCGCGGCGAGTTCGACATGGGCCGGGCGCACCACGCCGGCACCTTCAAGCGCGGCCGCGGCCCGCGCTGCGCGGATTGCCAGCAACGGCGCACGTAGCGACGCGATGCCCAGAGAGGTCGCCGCATGACACAGCGCTTCGACGACTTCGGCCGCTATCGTCACCTGGTGCAGCCGCAGACGAGCAGCAGCGACGTCCTCGGCAGCCAGGCAGGCTCCGCCGATATCGGCGCGCGACAGTGACTGGAGATCGATCTGAAACGCGAGGCGATCGCACAGCGAGGTTGGTGCGCGCTCATCATCGAGACCTTCATCGAATGCGATGACACCGAAGGACGACGGAATCCGTTGCGACAGGCCATCACGCTCGATGACCAGCTCGCGGCGGTCCATGACGGCGTTCAGATGCGCCGCCGTTGACGACGACAGCCGTTCGGCCATGACTGCAAGCAGGACACCGCCATCGATTTCGGCGAGCAGGCCGCGCGTGACCACAGGGCGCCCCGCTCGCAGTGTTGCCGGCAGATCGATGCCGCCGAGCAAGCGGTCATCCGAAATGACAGGCGGAAGTTTTCGGAACGGCGCGGACGGCGAACAGCAATTCCGCAAAATCTCCAGCCAGCGATCCCTGACCGGACCCGCCCCCGCCCGGACACAGATGCCGCCCGTGCCGATTGAATCAACGGCGAAAAGTGCGGCCGCGAACGCTGCGTCAGTCCAGAGCGCGGCACCCGCGCTCATGCCGCCAGACATTCGGCGAGCGCGCGCTCGACGCGGACGCTCGATCCGGAATCGTCGAGAGGATTGCGGCGCAGCCGGTGCCGCAACGAGGCCGGCGCGACCCGCTTCAAATGGTCTTCATTGACCGATCTGGCTCCTTCGATGGCTGCGACCGCGCGCGCCGCGCGCATCAATGTCAACTCGCCGCGGAGCCCGTCCGTGCCGAGCGACATGCAAAGTTGCGCGGCCTTGACGAGCATCCCGTCAGGCACCGCGACCCGATCGATCCGCTCGCGCGCCGACAGGATTTTTTTTCGCGACTTCGTCTCTTCCCCAGTCCACTGCGCGACAAAGCCGGCCGGATCTGTCTCGAACCGGTCCCGCCGCTTGATCACCTCGATGCGGGTCGACAAATCCTCCGGCGTCTTCACTTCGACCGAGAGGCCGAAGCGGTCCAGCAGTTGCGGCCGCAGTTCGCCCTCTTCCGGATTTCCGGTACCGATCAGCACGATCTTCGCCGGATGCCGGATGCTGAGCCCGTCGCGCTCGACGACGTTCTCGCCCGACGCGGCAACATCGAGCAAGAGATCGACGAGATGATCCTCCAGCAGGTTCACCTCGTCGATATAGAGAAAGCCGCGATTGGCCCGCGCCAGGAGTCCCGGCTCAAAGGTTTTTTCGCCATGCGCCAGCGCGCGCTCGAGATCGAGCGCGCCGACCACGCGATCCTCGGTCGCCCCGAGCGGCAGATCGATCACAGGCACCGGTACCTGATGCGACTTCTGCTGTCCCTTGCGGGCGCTTGCCCGGCACGCCTCGCATTGCGACGTCGCATCATCGGGATCGCACTGATAGCGGCATCCGGTCACCGCGCGCATCACCGGCAGCAACGCGGCGAGCGCGCGCACCGCAGTGGATTTGCCGGAGCCGCGGTCTCCGAACGCGAGGACGCCGCCGATCCTGGGATCGACGGCCGCAATCATCAGCGCGAGCTTCATTTCGTCCTGCCCGACGATCGCCGAGAAAGGAAAGGCTGTCGCCATGCGCCAGGGCTTCTCCGGCCTCGCGCTCGGCTCGCCATGATCCGATGCAACGGCGCTCTTGCGCGTCCCGATCCGAAGGCTCTGTCCCGACACATCGGCTCCGATTGAGCTGGCTCGCGCGTCAACTTTTCTTGACGTTATGTAGACTTTACGATTTGGTCAACCCATACTGCACGCTGGCGGCTTCGTAACTGATGCTGCAGTGCAGAGAAGCCGGAGGTGAAGACACCGCCGCGGATCGAGAGAGGAGCAGCGCTGAGGTTGGACCGGCGGGCAAGGGAGGCTCCACCTCATGGATTACAAGGGTATCGAGTATTCGCTGGTGCAGAGCATCGCTCCTTCCGGTTGGCGATGGTGTTTTCAATATCTGGACCACGAATTCACCGACTTCAATCGAACACGATATGAGGCCGTCATGGCCGCAGAGCGGGCCATCGACAATCTGCTCGAGCTGAAACTAAGGATTCACGAATGAGTCGTTCGAGCCTCGGACAACGAGGGTAGCTGCAGCGCCCGCCGCGCACCGCCATTTGCCGGCCAGAGGTGGAGATCGAACCCGCGCGGCTCCGGCGGTCGAGAAATATTCGACGCCCTTGATGCTGCGCGGGATCGCGCGCTGTACCTCTGACTGAATCCTCCGGGGCATCGACGCAGGATCAGCCGGCGAACTCAGGTCTCTGCTTCCTCTGCCTTGGACAGGGCGCCTTCAGGGGGCGTCTCGGCATTTGATCCAGACTCTTCGATCAATTCGATGCCGATGCGTCGCAGCAGCGCGGGCAATTCCATCATGCCATGCAGGACAGACCAGCCCGACGACAGGAAGTGGATACGCAATCCCTCGGCGCGCGGCCGGTGCGGCGCCTCGAAAACGATGACGTCCGATATCCATTCCCGATGCGCAACAGCGGTTCGCAGCGCACGTGTCATTCCGCTGGAATGCGTGATCAGAACCGCCTTTCGACCGACGCGCGCCGTGATGTCGCGGATAGTTCGCGAGAGAGACGGCTCACCGGAGGAATCCCCGAGGTCGATCGAAAGACCCGCCGTCGCGGGCCGGTAGCCGAGCCCCTTGAGCCAGATCGACAGCGGCAGCAGCGCAAGATCGCTGCCGGGAAATTGTGGGACGAGAATGATCGGCTTGCCGTCTCCGAACCGGGAGGAGCTTCCGACCATCGTCGACTGCCGCGCAATGGTCAGCGCGTCGAAGCCGGCTCTCGCCAGGGTCAAGGGCCATGCCGTGAACAGTTCGATCGCGGTCGTCAGAGAATCCGAGGCCTGTCCCCGTTCAATGTCGGCGTGAGGCAGCAAGACCGCATCGTTGTGAACGGCTTCCAGAAACCGGAGGATGAAATCGATGCACGCCTCCGTGCTCTCCCACAGAACGCGATGGCCGCGGCCGGGGATCACCACCAGTCTGGCGCCGGGAATCAGCCTTGCCATCATCAGCGCGTTTTGCGGCGGGATCAGTTCGTCGAGATCGCCTGTCAACACCAGCGTGGGACAGCTGATCTGCGCAAGCGCCACTGAACCATCGAATTCCGCAAAAGCCTGAAACTGCAGATCGGCTGCATGAAGCGGGGTCGGCAGTGCGATCTCACGCCGCATCTGGTCCTCCGCCAGCGCCTGGTGCCGTGCGAGATATTCCGGCGAATAGGTGACCTTCCAGATCTGGCGCGCGACCTGCTCCGGGGACAGGCCGTCGAGATCGCGCATGATCCGAACGACCGGCGCTTTGGCAAACGTCGCGCGGGGACCGCCACACATGCTCGCGCACAGGATCAGGCTCGACACCCGTTCCGGGAATTGCCGCACAAATGCCTGCGCGATGGCGCCGCCCATGGAATAGCCGAGCATATGGACTTGCGGCAGGTCGAGTTCATCGAGCAGACCGCAGACATCGCGCGCCATGTTTGCGATCGCATAGCCCTGCACGGGCTTGTCGCTGAGGCCAGTGCCGCGATTGTCGAACGTGATAACCGTGAAGTGGCGCGCAAGCTGTTCGACGAAGTTTTTCGGCCAGGCCGCGGAGCTCAGCCGATAACCCATGATAAGCACGAGCGGCGGTCCTTCGCCTTGCACGCGATAGGCGATGCTGACGCCGTTCACCCTGGCAAAGCGCGGTTCCATCTGGTTCATTCCGTCCGCCTACAGTCCGGAGACCAGGTGGCCGCCATCGACGGCAACGACGCTGCCCGTCATGAACGACCCGGCATCGGAGATGAGCAGCAACAGCGGTCCGTCCAGCTCGCTGAGCTGCCCGAGGCGGCGCTGCGGAACCCGCTTGATCAGCGCCTGGCCGCTTTCGCTCGTGAAGAAATCGTCATTCAGTTCGGTTGCGAAGTAACCGGGCGCCAGCGCGTTGACGCGGATGCCATGGCGCGCCCATTCGAGCGCCAGTGCCTTTGTCATCTGAATGACGCCGGCCTTGGAGATCGCATAGGGCGCGACTGCACCGGCCACGCGCAGGCCCAGGATCGAGGCGATATTGACGATCGAGCCCTTCACCTTGTTGTCGACCATCCGCCGCGCGGCCGCCTGCGCGACCAGCCAGACGCCTTTCAGATTGGTGTCAATGACGCTGTCCCAGGCCCGCTCGTCCTGATCGAGCGCGGGCTTCGTCGCGGTGACGCCCGCGTTGTTGACAACACCACGGATCGGACCAAATTCGGCTTCGGCCTGCTTCATGACGCTGTCGATCTGGTCGGCACGCGTGACGTCGAGCAACACGCTTCGCGCGTTGCCGCCGCTGGAGGTGATCTCCGCGACGGCCGACGCCAGCGCCTCTGCGCGCCGCGCCGCGAGCGTAACCCTGGCACCCTTGCTCGCCAGAACGCCCGCAAAGTGTCGGCCGAAGCCGCTGGAGCCCCCGGTCACCAGGATATGCTGATCATCGACGTCAAACATGGCCACCTCCCAGACCCCGCCTCGGCGAAACGGGTTGCATCAAGAAGCTCTCCACTTGCGCTCCGCGTCATCCCAGGCAGCCAATGGCTGCAGGTCGGGGACCCAGGCGAGCCCCGTCTTGCCGTCCGAGGAAATCGCTTCCGGGGTCACGACCATGTCCAGCAGCGCGGGCCGGTTGGCAAGAGCTCTTTCGATCGCGGGCTTGAGCTGGTCTTCGGTCTCGACCCGCTCGGCGTGCATGCCGAACGACCGCGCCATGGCGGCATAATCGGCAAACTGCAGTCTGGTACCCACGACCTTCCCGTGAGTGACGGTCTGGTCGTGCACCTCGATCTGCCAGGCGCCATTATTGGCGACGACGATCAGGACGGGCGCCTTGTGACGCACGGCCGTATCGACCTCGATGGCGTTGAAGCCAAAGGCGCCGTCACCCGTCGCAACCACCACGGGCTTGTCCGGAAAGGCAAGGCTGGCCGCGATCCCATAGGGTACGCCGATGCCGATGCAACCGAACGGTCCGGGATCGAGCATCAGCGGAGCGTTCAGCCCGACACGCGCGAAAGCCAGGAAATCTCCGCCGTCCGTGATGACGACAGCGTCGTTTCCGATCGCCTGCTGAAGCGCCGACAGGACCTTGTTCGGATGCAGCCGGCCATCCGAGCCACTTGGCGCACTCGCCATGCTCTGTTGCAGCTTCCTGGCGCGCTCCTCGTGCCCGGCGCGCAGCTTCGCCGCCCATTGCCGGTCGACGTCCGAGACGCGATTGCCGGCGTATTCGACCATGTCGCGCAGCGCTTCGGCAGGCGATGCCAGGATTTCCACAGCGCCACGGCGATTGTCGCGAATTTCGCAAGGCGTGTCGCTGATGCGGACAAACCTGGCGGACTGAAAGACGGCCGGCGAGCCATAGGCAAGCTGGAAGTCGAGCCGGCGGCCGATTGTCAGCACCACGTCGGCATCGCCCATCACGGCGCCGCGCATCGCGCCGACCACCGACGGATGGCTGTCCGGCACCAGACCCCGGCTCTCCCCGGTATCGAGATAGACAGCGCCGAGGCGATCGAGCAGCGAGATCAATTCCGGGCCGGCGCCGCGGGCGCCACGACCGGAGATCACGACCACGCGTCGGGCGGACCAGAGCAGATCGACGGCTTTCTTAGTCAGCGCCGGGTCAGGGAGGGTCACGATGCGCGGCTTGGCGGAAAGGTGCTCCTCGAGCTGTACGGCTTTTGGCACGATGCCGCGCAGGGTGTCGGCCGGGAAATCGATGAAGGACGGTCCAGGCTCGCCACCTTCGCCGAACGCGCGCGCAATCGCCTCATCGAGCTCCTGCAGCACCAGTGACGGCTCCCGCACCGTGCGGGCGTAGCGGGTGATCGAGCGGACCAGCTGGGTGTGATCCATGTCCTGGAGACCACCGCGATTCTCCTGCGGCCGCGGATTGCCGCCCGACAGCACCAGCACCGGCGCGCGCGAGACATGTGCATTGGCGATGCCCGTGATCGCGTTGGTCATGCCGGGACCTGCCGTCACCAGCGCGACCCCGAGCTCGCCGGTCAGTTCGGCGTGCGCCTGGGCCATGTGAACCGCCGCCCGCTCGTCGCGGACGTCGACGATCCGGATGCCCTCGGCATCGAGGCGCATCCAGATCGGCATGATGTGACCGCCGCAAAGCGCGAACACACGGGTGATACCGCGTCGTTTCAGGAGGCGCGCAATCAGGTCGGCGGCGCTATCGGGCAGGACTTTCATCTGACAACTCCGGCTTGTTGAATGTTCCGATCTTTCAGGTCTGAGCGAGCCATCCGACCAGCAGCGACACGGTCAGCACGGCGAAGATGTGCGAGGCGAGAATCGATCCGGAAGTCACGCCCGCTTCGAGCCCATAAAGCTTTGCGATGGTGAAGGGACCCGATCCGATCGGCAGCGCGCTCAGGATGACAGCGGAATGCGACCACAGCGGCGGCATCGAGAAGACGTGAAACGCGAGCACTGCTGTCACCAGCGGCTGCAGCACGAGTTTTAGCGACACCAATATGCCGATCGATACGGCATCGTGGCTGACCACGCGCTCCTGCGCGAGAAACAACCCGATGCAGATCAGCGCAGCCGGCGAAGCGGCGCCGCCGAGCAGCGTCGCAAAGCTCAGGAGCGGTGCCGGCACCGTGAGGCCGCTCAGCCCGACCGCAAGACCCGCGACCGGCGCGATCAAGAGCGGGCTTTGCAACAGCGACCGAACGACCTTGGACCATGTGGACCAGACGCTGTGCCCTTTTTGCAGGTCGAGCTCGACGACGACCACCGCGAACAGGAACAGCACGCAAGCGGTGAGCAGCGTCGCGATGATCGAGGCCGGCGCACTCTCCGGTCCAAACACCAGGAGGCACATCGGGATGCCCATGAAGCCGACATTGCTGTAGCCGGCATCGAGCCCCTCGATGCTGGCATTGGCAATGCGCCGTCCGCGGAGCCGGCTGATCACGAATGCAACCGCAAAACACACCGCCACGCCGCCGCAGAACGCTGCCACAAATCCGAACTGACCGACCTGGTCCGGCGTGATCTTCGACATCGCGACGAACATCAATGACGGCAACGCCAGATAGACCGCGAAGCGGTTGAGATTATCGGTCGCCGTGCGATCGAATACGCCGAAATAGCCGCAGATGAACCCGGTCAGGATCAACGCGAAGATCGGCAGCGCGGAGTTCAATACGGCATGCATCAGACGATGGCTCGAAATGGCAGGGCCAGCCCCACGTCAACGGACTTCAGCTCGAAAATTTCTTCTTCAGCTCGCGATGCAGAACCTTGCCGGTCGCATTGCGCGGCATCTCGCTCTCGGCGATGAAGGCGTAGGACCTCGGACGCTTGAAGCCGGCCATGCGATCCTTCGCCCAGTCGACCAAGTCGCTTTCCTTCAACGTGGCGCCCTCGTGCAGCACGATGACGGCATGGACCCGCTCGCCCCACTTGTCGTCGGGAAGGCCGATCACGGCAACGTCCTTGACCTCCGGGTGCGCGCCGACCATTGCCTCGACTTCGGACGGATAGATGTTCTCTCCGCCCGAGATGATCATGTTGCTCTTGCGGTCGGAAAGATGGATGTAGCCGTCGGCATCGCGCCGCGCCATGTCACCGACAGAGCAATAGTCGCCGCGAAAGGCTTCCTTGGTCTTTTCCGGCAGGCGCCAATAGCAGTCGAAGGTGTGCGCGTTGCAGGAATAGAGCTCGCCGGCCTCGCCGTCGGGCACTTCGTTGCCTGCCTCATCCAGGATCCTGATCGGCGCCGCGCCGACGCATTCGCGGCCGACCGAACCAAGTTTTGTGAACTGCTCATGGGGATGAAGCATCGTCACCCAGCCGGTTTCAGTCGCGCCATAGAGCTCGAACAGGCCCGAATTCGGAAACATCTCCATCACTTCGCGCTTGGTCTCGGGACGCGCCGGCGCCGACGAGATCATCAGCTTGGTGACGGCATCGAAATTATATTGGCCGCGGACGGTTTTGGGCAGGCCGAGCATCATGATGTAGTGCGTCGGCACCAGCGAGGTGAAGGTCGAGCCGCCTTCGGCGAGGGTTCTTGCAAAATGTTCCGGATCAAAGCTCTTGCGGGAATAGATCGCGTTGACGCCGCCGCAATAGCCGAACGCGCCGAAGAAGTTCAGCGAGTTGGCGTGACACATCGGCATCACCAGCAGCGCGCCATCGTTGCGATGCAGGCCAAGCTCGATCTCGGTGACCATCGACAGCAGCACGGCGCTGCGATGGCTTCTGACCACGCCCTTGGGATTTCCTGTCGTCCCGGAGGTGTACATCAGCGTCCAGGGGTCGGACAGCGCAACCATCTGACCGGGCTCCCGAGCACGGCCGGCCGCGAGAAAATCCTCGTACGGGCGGTACCCGGCGGGGCATCGGCGCGTTCCGAAGTGGATGAAGCGATCCCCTTTGAGCGGCAGAGACTCGCGGATCTCCTCGACCAGATCGACCAGCTCGTCCTGGACGATGATGGCCGACACCTCCGCATTGCCCGCGATGTACAGCACTTCCTTGCCCACCAGGCGGAAGTTGATCGGCAGTGCCACCAGCCCCGCCTTGGCGGTCGCCGCAAAGATCTCGCACCATTCGACGCAATTGTAGGCGAGAATCGCAACCCGCTCGCCCTTTGCCAGTCCGAGGCCAAGCAAGGCGTTGGCCAGCCGGCACGAGCGCTCGTTCCACTGCGCGAACGTCATTGCGCGCTCAAGGTCGCGCGCCCCTACCTTGGTAGGCGACAGACGCGCATGCACCGAAAGCATTTCACCGAAATTCAAGAGGTCCTTCACGTTCCACTCCTCGAATCCTGAAGCCAGATTTGCCGCCGATTCAACGCAACAGTCCGACCGAGAACCACGGCACGGCCGCGATCACGATGGTGCCGATCAACAGCGCGAGCGTGTAACCGAGCATCGGCTTGATGCCCTCGTCGGGATGAATGCGGCTGATGGCGCAGGCGGCGTAGTAGCCGACGCCGAATGGCGGCGCGAACAATCCGATGCCCATCGCAAGAATGACCACCATCGCGTAGTGCACTTCATGGACGCCAACCTGCTTGGCGATCGGGAACAACAGCGGCCCGAACAGCACGATCGCCGGTATGCCCTCCAGCACACTGCCAAGGACGATGAAGGCGACGATCGTGACGGCCAGGAACATCGGTGCGCCGCCCGGCAGACCGGTCATGAATGCAGCCAGTGAGGTCGAGAATCCCGACTGGGTCAGCGCCCAGGCCATGCCGGTCGCCGCGCCGATGATGAGCAGAATGGCGCCGGACAGGGCCGCGGTTTCGGTCAGCATCGGATAGAGCCGGCGCCAATCGAATTTTCGATAGATCAGGATGCCCGCGGCTGCGGAATAGACGATGCCGATCGTCGACACCTCGGTCGCGGTCGCAACGCCACCGACCACCGCGGCCCGGATCACGAAGGGCAGTGCGATCGCCGGCAACGCCACCAGGAAGGCCGAGCCGACCTCACCCCAACTGGCAGGTCTGACGTGGGAAAGGTCCTCCTTGCGGTACCGCCGCCAGACCACGGCGCACAGCATGATGGCAAGGACCAGTCCCGGTAGCAGCCCGCCGGTGAACAGGGCCGCAATCGAGACCCCGGTCACCGAACCGATCGTGATCAGCACGAGGCTCGGCGGGATGGTTTCGGTCTGCGCGCCGGTCGCCGACAACAGCGCGACGAGATCGCCGGGCCTGGCGCCGCGCTCGATCATCTCGGGAAACAGCACGGGAGCGACCGCTGCCATATCGGCCGCTTTGGCGCCGGAAATGCCGGAGACCAGGTACATGGCCGCGACCAAAACATATTGCAGGCCGCCGCGGACATGACCGAGCAGGCTGGCGAGAAAGCCCACCATGGCCCGCGCCATGCCGGTCATCTCGATCAACAGGCCGAGAAACACGAACAGGGGCACCGACAGCAGGATGAGATGGCTCATGCCTTCGTCCATGCGACCGATCACGACGGTCGCCGGCGTGTTTGTCGTCAGCGTGATGTAGGCGAAGGTGGCAAGGCCGAACGCGAAGGCAATCGGGATTGCTGCAAAGACCATGATCGCCACCAGCACGACGAAGAAGATCAGCAGGTTGAGGTTCCCCAGCGGGATCAATGCCGGGCTGAGCGCGTAAAGTGCAGCACCGGTCGCGGCAACAATGCTGACCGCAGTTCCCGCAAGCCGCCAGTTGCCGAATGACGACAGCCGCAGCAGGGCGATGGCAAGCATGAGCCCGAGCCCCACAGGCAATGCGGCGGCTCGCCACAGGCTGGAAATATCCAGCGCCGGCGTCGACACGAAGGATTCGTCCGAGGCGAATTCGCAAGCCGGTTGAATCACGAGAACCAGGAAAACCAGCGGTGCCGCGATCGCGAGCACGTCGAAGAAGGCCCGCTGGCGCGGATCGATCTGCCCGACAATGGCCGTCATGCGCATGTGTTCGCCACGCTGGAACGCCACGACTGCGCCCAACATTGCGAGCCAAAGGAACAATATGCCGGCGAGTTCGTCCGACCAGATGATCGGCTTGTGGAAAAAATAGCGCGCGGAAACGCCGGTGAACAACACGATGATTTCCGCGACCACGAGCGCCGCGGCCAACGCCGCGACGGCCGAGCCGAGCAATCGTTCCGCTTGTTGCGAGCTGCCGGCCAGCCCGGTCATCCGGGGTGGCACGGCGAGGGTTTCCTCCACCAGGTGCATGGCGATCAACCGATGTTGCCGGCGTATTTCTGCAGCAACGACCAAGCCTGGTCGCCGAACTTGGTTTTTGCGTCCTTGTAGAAGGACGTCTTGGCGAGCGCGGCCTGAAAGACTGCGGCCTCTGTCGCGTTGAAGGTGAGACCCTTTGATTCCAGGGTCTTCTGGTATTCCGAGTTGGCCTTGACGATGTCGTCACGTTGCTTCTTGGCCGCGGCATTGAAATGCTTTTGCATCACCTGCTGCGCATCCGGCGGAACGTTCTTCCAGATTCGCGCGCTCGACAGCAGCCAGAAACCGTCCCAGGCATGGTTCGTCAGCGAGCAGTATTTCTGCACTTCGTAGAATTTCGCGGACTCGATCAGCGCCAGCGGATTCTCCTGGCCATCGGCGATCTTGGTCTGCAAAGCGGAATAGGCTTCGTTGAGCGGGATGCTGACCGGAGCCGCACCGAGGGCCGAGAACATCGCCACCCACAGCGGCACGACCGGTACGCGGATCTTGAAGTTCGCAAGATCCTCCGGCGTCTTGATCGGGTGGGTGCTGCTGGTGATCTGGCGGAAACCGTTGTCCCACACGGATTCGAAGGGGACGAGCCCGACCTTCTCGATGTTGCCGCGAATGAACTTGCCGACTTCGCCGTCCATCGCGGCCCACACCTTGTCGTAATCGGTGAAGGCGAACCCGACCCCGGTCAGCGAGGCGGTCGGAATGAGCGTCGAGAGCACTGTGCCCGGCATGGTCGCAAGCTCGAGCGCACCCGAGCGCAGCTGGGTCATCATGTCCGTGTCGCTGCCGAGCTGATTGTTGGGGAACAGGCTGATCGCGACCTGACCCTTGGTCTCGGCGTTGATGGCCTCGATCGCTTCCCTCAGTCTGACATTCACCGAATGCGTGTCCGGCAGATCGTTGCCGAATTTGAGCTTGATCGGCGCCTGCGCAAGCACGGCCGGAGCCTTCAAGAGCGTCCCTGCCGCTGCCCCAACCACCGCGGATCTCAAAAGCGAACGACGGCTAACCTCGAGCATTTGCATCCTCCCTTGACTGCCGCATTATCGCAGCTTGAATTCGAATACAGAATACGTATTCTGAATTCGAATACAAATCAATCGCCTTTTTTGCGTTGCGATGCTAGAGATTCGTGGAACAGCCCTCCGGAGAACGCATGCCCCAGGTCCAAAGCCAGCCAACCCTGGTCGAACAGGTTGTAAATGCTATCGTTTCCGAGATCGTGGACGGCGACCTGCCGGCCAACTCCCGGCTGATTCAGGACGACCTGGCCCGCGCCTATGGCGTTTCCCGCCAGCCCGTTCAGCAGGCCCTGCTCCTGCTCCGGGAGCGCGGTCTGGTCCGGGAGGCCGCGGGGCGCGGCCTGATCGTTTCGCCGCTCGACGTCGATTTTGTCCGAAATCTCTACGAGCTCAGGGCCATGCTGGATGGCCTCGCCGCACGTCTGGCGGCCGAACGCAGCGATGGGCGCGCAAGGACCGAAGGACCGGCCTATCTCGAAGCCGGCCGCGCCGCGGTCGCGAGCGGATTGCTACACGAGCAGATCGAGGCCGACATGCGCTTCCACGCATTCGTCAACGAACTCTCGGGAAATCCGCTGATCGGCGAGACCACCGCTCCGCACTGGTCCTATCTTCGGCGCGTCATGGCCGAAGTGTTGCGGGACGATGCACAGATGCCGCAGACCATTCTCGATGAGCACGTCGCCATCCTGGACGCGATCATCGCCGGCGATGGTGCGCGGGCGGAAATGCTCAGCCGCGAGCATATTTCCAGGGCCGCAAAGATCTTCGTGCAGCGCCTGAAGGCCAAACAGGATCTGTCCGAGGAAGCCATGCGGCGGCGGGCGCGGCGCATCCGGTGAGACCGCCTGCTATTGCGCCAACGCATGCACGGCGCCGAGCCGATCCCCGGCGGTGCGCCGCTTTGCGAGCCGCGCAATAAACACGTCCGCGGTCTTCGTGATGTGAAGCCGCGCAAGCTGCTCTGCTGCCGCAGCGTCGCCCCGGATCACCGCGTCCAGAATTTGCTGATGCTGATCCCAGATCCGCCGCGGCGTCTCGTCACGCATCAATACTTCCCCCATGAGGCGGCGTGCATGCAACCAGTACGGCTGCATCGTTTCCCTGATGAGCCTGTTGCCGGAAATCTCGTACAGGAATTCGTGAAATTTGACGTCCGCATTGATCAGTTTGGGAACCGAGCATTCACGCTCCGCCCTGCGGCCTTCTTCGATGAGCTTGGCTCCCTGCCTTGCTGCTCGACCTGCCCCACGCGCGGCAGCGAGACCGCAAGCCAGTCCTTCGGCGGCTGTCCGTACTTCGTAAAGGTCGCGAACGAAGTCGATATCCATCGGAGCCACTTCCAGCCCACGCCCCGAAGCATCGCGGACAAAACCCTGGCTGCGAAGGAGCAGAAGTGCTTGCTGCACGGGATGTCGGGAGACGCCGAGATCCCTGGCCATTTCGTCCTGGATCAGGCGCGCGTGTTCCGGCAATCGTCCGGCGACGATCTCCGACAGAATCTCCTGATACACCTGTTCCACCAGACTCGGCTGGACTGCCAGCGTGCGCACGATGCTGTTCCGTTTTGGCCTAGCTAACTGAACAATATCAAGTTTTGGCGCAACTCGCCAGTCCGCATTCCGATCTTGCATTCTGAATTCAGAGCCCGTGTTGCGTGTATTCTGAATTCGGACTACGGTTCAGGACACCTTTCGGTTGAGGCGTGGGTGGGGTGAACGTCGTGTCTGGTTTTCGTGATCAACCGATGTCGTGTGCAGGGCGCGCCGCGGCGGCTCATCCAGGTTCGACGCGAAGCGCCGCGGCGCGCCGATCCACGACTTCATCCTGCATGGCCGGCGGTGTCCTCATTTGCCTGTTGCTCGCAGCCGCGCCGGTTCACGGCGCTGAAGGACTTGCCGTTTCGGAGGCCTGGGTACCGGCCACGGGCGAGGTCGGCCACGATGTCCCGTTGCTCGCCGCAATCAGAAACGAGGTCGATGCTCCCGATGCGCTGATGCGCGTCCGCTGCCCGGTCGCCAATTTTTCCGAGAAGCACACCGTTGATCGCGGCGAAGGCGCTCCCGCGATGCGCCCGATTGCATCGATTCCGATCCCCGCGCGCAGCACCGTGGTGCTGAAGCCAAACGAATTTCACGTGATGCTGCTGCAGATCAGACAACCGCTTGCGGCTGGCGAGCATTTCAATTGCACGCTCGTCTTTCAAAAAGCCGGACCGGTCGAAACGGAGGTGGAGGTGCGCCGGTCCCCTTGAGTCAATCACGGGCGCTCCGTGTCCGGACAACCGGGCGATCGTGCCGGCGTGGTGCAACGAAAAACAATTTTTGGGAGGAAGATCATGCATGATCACGTGAAGTCCACCTTGAAAGCCGTTCTGCTGGCGAGCGCAGCTGCGGTCGCATGCTATGGCGCACTGCCGGCCTACGCCGCCGACGAAATGACCCAGGAGCGCCTGCTCAACTCCGAGAAGGAGGCGGGCAACTGGCTGCATCACCACAAGAACTATTCGGCGACCCGCTTTTCGGGCCTCAAGGACATCAACAAGGACAACGTGAAAAATCTCCGGGTGGCCTGGACCATGCACCTCGGCGGCGTCGAGGGCGGCGGCATCTGGACACATGGCGGACTGGAGGGGACGCCGATCGTCGAAAACGGCATGATCTATGTCACCGACGGATGGGGCTCGGTCTACAAGATCGATGCGCATGGCGGCAAAGGCAACCTGCTCTGGAAGATGGACCCCAAGACGGATCACGATTGGGCCGGTGCAGTCGCCTGCTGCGGCGTCGACAACCGCGGTGTCGCGCTCTGGGGCAATTTCGTCATCTCGCACACGCTCGATGGCCGGCTGATCGCGACGAACAAGGAGACCGGGCAGGTCGCATGGCAGAAGCCGGTGGCGGATCCGGACAAGGGCGAAGTCATCACGGGCGCGCCGCTCATCGTGAAGAACATGGCGATCACCGGTGTCGCCGGCGCCGAGTACGGCATTCGCGGCTGGATCGCCGCGACCGACCTGACGACGCAGAAAGAGGTGTGGCGCACCCACACCATTCCCGGCAAGGGCGAGCCCGGCAGCGACACCTGGAAGGACAACCAGAACGCCGCGGCGGCGGGAGGCGGCTCGACATGGGTCACCGGAAGCTATGATCCCACCAGCGACACGATTTTCTGGGGCGTCGGCAACCCCGGGCCCGACTGGGACAACCAGTATCGCCCCGGCGACAATCTGTACACGGACAGCTCGCTGGCGCTCGATGCATCGACCGGCAAGATCAAGTTTCATTATCAGCACACGCCGAATGACCCGTTCGACTACGACAGCGTCGCCGAAAATGTTCTCGTCGATGTTCCCACAGCCAATGGCGCAGTCCAGAAACTCGCACTCGAGGCGGACCGCAATGGTTTTGCGTATGCGATTGACCGAACGAACGGCAAGTTCCTGTGGGGACTACCGTTCGTCAAGAAGGTGACCTGGACCAAGGGGCTCGACCCGGAGTCCGGAAAGCCGATCGAATATGATCCGAAGAATCCCGTTCAGCATTACAACGCCTCGGTGACGCCGAGCCGCGAAAACAAGGTCGCCGACATCTGTCCCGGCAACATGGGCGGCAAGAACTGGCCCCCGACGGCGTACAATCCCGAGCTCAAGCTCTGGTACATCCCTGTCATCGAGAGCTGCAACCGGATCACCGTCGAGGAAGCCGATCCGGCCAAGCTAAAACCCCGCGAGTTCTGGACCGGCGGCGGCCCGAGCCAGCCGGTGAAGATCACCGGCAGCGTCACGGCGATCGACGTGACGACCGGCAAGGTCGCCGGAAAATTCGAGACGCCCTACCCCAATCTCGGCGGCGTGCTCGCCACACCGGACCTGGTGTTCAGCGGCCAGCCGTCGGGAGAAGTGATGGCGCTCGACGCAAAGTCCCTGCAGAAACTTTGGGAGTTCAACACCGGCGGCGGCGTCAATGCGCCGCCAATGACGTTCTCGGTCGATGGCAAGCAGTACATCGCCATCCTGGTCGGCCTCGGCGGAGCGTGGGACAAGTGGTTCATCGACGCAACGCCCGAGCTGAAGAAGATGCAGACCGGATCGATGCTGTACGTCTTCTCACTCTGACAGCCTGGGGAGCGGAGATCGCATCGTCGTCTCCGCTCCTTCTTTCTCGCCGACATGGCTTCTTTCCTCAAAAGCGCGACAGGACGGTCCCATGAGACATGGTGCGCTGATCTCTGCTGTGGCACTGGCCTTCGTGATGATTTCGGCTTCGCCCGGACTTGCCCAATCGTCTGCATCGCCGGATCAGGCGGATGCCGGCAAAGCCATCTTCAAGCGCGCCAATTGTTTCGGCTGTCACAAATGGCACGGCAACGGCGGCGGCGGATATGGCGGCGATGCCTTGTCGCTGCGGAAGACCGAGCTGACGCGCGACCAGATCATCGAGACGGTCACCTGTGGCAGGCCCGGCACGGGCATGCCCTATTTTGCGCGCGGCTCCTACGACACGGCCAAATGTTACGAGATGGACCGTCAGGCCGTCGGCGACAGGATCCCGCCGGAGGGCGGCGTCTTTCTGCGTCCCCACGACATTGAGGTCGTGGCCGACTATGTCCTGGCCAATATCAAGGGAAAAGGCGAGCCGAACTACGAAGAATGCGTGAGCTTCTTCGGCAACACGTCGCGGGTTTGCGACATCTACAAGGCAGGCTCCGTCACGTCCAGCAGTTCGGCCCCAACCGCCGGGCAAGGGAAATGAAGCTGCAAGACCGCGCCGCGATGCTCGCCGTAACTTTGCTCACCTTGGCCTTGCTCGCCCTGGCCACTCACGGCGCCTTCGCTCAAGCCGAGCCGGGTCACGATGTGCGCGACATCACCGTCGGGATGCCGGTCGATGACATCCCGAACGCGGGCTATGTCAATCTGACCTGCGCCGGCGACGCGAACCACAAACTGACGGCCTGGTCGGCATGGCGGGAATGCCCAGCCGACGCGGACGCGTTGCGCGGCGTCCGTTTTGATTTCGATCCGCAGACAAGTCGCGACGGCACCTTGGTCGGAGGCCATCCGGTGCTTCTGACGGTGCTGATCGACGACACCGGGACTGTCGCAGCTCTGACGATCGAGACCGATCCCAAGGCAAGATTGTACATGCACAAGAAGGCATTTCTGCTCGGTGTCCAGGTCAAGTCGCGGTACGGTTCCGACGGATGGGCCTGCACGCAGGGGCAGCCGGAGCTCGGCGAACTGCCCGTCGGCGGCGTCTACCTCCGGGAGAGCTGCAGGAAGGCCGTGCCAGGACGCGTTCTTGTCGTTGAAAGAGACCTGTTTCGTCGCCCCGATCAGGACGTCAAAAACTTTGTCGACCAGACCCAGGTGAAAATCACGCGCGAGCCGAAGTAGACCAGCGGCCGGGGCGTGGTATCCCGAATCGTCTTCGAGATCGATCACAAGGCCACAAGGCCAAGCGTGACCGACGCAGCCGGAGCGCAGCGCACGCGAAGACGGACTTTTTTCCGATTCAATTGTCAAACAGCGAAACAGGCGACCGCCCGCATTCTCGCGGCACGATGTGCGTCCGAGCTATGAGCGAGACGCCCTCGGAGATCACAGAGGGCGCAGGGAATGCCGGGTGCTGGCCGCAACCCATGGCCCCCGTGCATCATAAAAAGCACGGGGAAGGAACCACAGGTCCAGCCGAATCATCCGGCATTCCCTGCACGATGGTTTTAACGCTTATGTCGCGCTCTCCCTGGGAACCGGGCTTTCTTGCTCCCATCGCCCGCAAGCGTCTTCTTGCGAGCTTGACCTCAGCGTCGGGAGGCCAGGACCACACGATTTCGCGTCCGTAGCGGCAGCGCTCGTCCTGCGAGCCGTTACGTCCATCGCATCCCACCCTCAACGTCCGTGACGACCGCGAAGCGCCCCTCATGCAAGGGCGGGACGCGGGCAATCAAACATAAATTTCCGACAAACAGAAGCGATTTATTTCTCGCGTCCGGACTTGACGACCTTCCGATTATCGGCAGTGATTTGCCCGTCGGGTAAGGCCGTCGCTTGTGCCCAAACGGGGGAAGACTCTAGACGCACCCTACACCTGTGTTTCGATCGGAATTGGAATCTGCACCGCGGTGGCAATCGGCGTGTAGATGTCAAGATCAGCATCGAGCGCTTTGAAGGAGACGACGAGCGCGTAACGAGTGTGGCGATTGCAGACCTTCTCGTCAGATCGCTTGCGGCACCAGCCGTTCACCGGCTTGATGCAGAGCGTATCACGCTGCAGCAAATCGATCGCCGGCCCCGCCCACACGTCGCAGTGCAGAGAGCCGGCAGAGACACTGTCATCGCCCAATATCCAACGTGAATCTGCCCCTTCGTGCTTTAACTTCTGGCGAACCGCACCATGCTCGGCCGCATTCACCCGCAGCTTGAAGCGATTGAGCGGCTCGTTTCGCCTCTGAAGGTCGAAACGCAGTCCATGGGACTGATAACGCTGGGGGTCGACATTGGCAGACAAGCCGGGGTTCGGGTCAATGAAATACGACAAGGTGACCTTCAACTCGACGGGCTCATTGTTCAACTTCTCGAGCATCGCTGCCGGAATAGGCAGCCGGTAATAGTGACATTCGTTGAACTCCCGGCCACCTTCGAACCGATATGGCTGGATATTTGCCTGCGCGACCATCGCCAAATGATTGCGGGCGCACGCAGTCGCCCTTTCATGACTCGCCACCCCGTATCCAAACCGCCGCACAAGCTGATATCGCTCGCGTTTGTTAGTTGTTCGGGCGATAAGGTCCCACATCGCAGACGTCCATTCGGCGCTGTGCACCATCAAGGCGCGAATTGTTTCCGGCCAGTAGTCGGGGTGCTCCGCCATAAGTTGCGCCGCTATGCGACCCGCCTGTGCTGCGGCCGCGCTCGTGGCATCAAATGCGACCAGCGGCGCACCGGCAATATCCTTTCCTGTCGTCAGCAGTGACAGCGAGTCGACGGTGATCATGTCGGTTCGCGCCGGGCTCACCGCTCGGTTACCGCCCTCAAGAACGATTTCGGGCTTGATTGCAGTGGTGCCATGCTTCCACTGTGTACTCGTACGACTGTGCGGGCTGATTTCACCGACCTCCGCCATCGGTGTCCAATCGGTATAGCCGACGTCGGTGATATGGATAAGATCCGTATAAGCTCCCACCGTCAGCGCATTCCACGCCTGTGCGGGATCTTCGATGGGGAAGTCGTCCTGCGGTCGACGGGCTGCAAAATCCGTTTCGGCGGGAACATTACCTGCTGAAACGATGATCAGCCGCCTTGGTCGCTGCGCGTCGCCTTCAATATTGTCGTCATCGGCGACCATGCGGCCCACGGCAGCCTGATCCAGGGCCGCACTCCATAAAGAAGCGTATGCGCCCGACACGTTGTCGTTGCTGAGAGCCATGCAGTAGACGCGTTGCCGTTCCGGAGCCTCGATTTCGGGCAAGACAACCGCGGCCTGCGTCAGTACGCCGTAACTCTGTGGCTCGTTCGGGTCGAAACCGTCGGGCGGCAGCACTTTCACCGACTCCAGCCGATGCGCCAGGACACGTTCCGATCGGTCCGACAGCGCAGCAGTCAGATCGCCATGCAGGGCAAGCCCAGCCATGGACGTTCCGTGCCCTTGCGGTTCGTGGTCATCAACACCCCAGTCTTCTGGTTCCAAGGCGTGCATGTCGCTTGGGGCGAGCGCAGCTTCGATCAGAGAATGTCCGCGGTTAATCCCTGCATCGAGAATGCAGACCGCCGGTGCTTCGGCACCAGGCCACCTAATACGTTCGGCTAGTCCGTCGACCCATTCGTGCTGTTCGCCTGCGATGTCGTCCAGAAAGAATGTTGGCGTATCGTTTGCGAACCTCAACTCCGCGATACCGTCGCTTGCAAACATCATAAGCTCGACGGTCGCTCGGTTGGCCAACACGGGTACGACCACAACCTCCGGAAATGTCATTCGCCGGTCTTCATCTGCGACGCGGACCTTCAGGCGCGCACAGATATCGAGCACGCCATCCACGCGGTCCTTATGAGACCACAGCGCCCACCACATCGAGGTTTGGGTATCGCCAGTAATGGGCTTGGGGTCGGTCCAACGTGTGGCGAGATGCGCAACGCGAATTGCTTCGATGGCCTCAACTTTGTCTCTGTTCTTTGGCTGTTTCGCCTTTTCAGTCAGCGGCCCGTTGAGGTAATCATCCACGATCTGCTCAAACGCGGGCCGGGCGTGATCGGGCACATATAGCGAAATGATTCGCCGGCTTTGAGCATCCACCTTTGCGGCGCCCGCACGAACGCCCTGCTTTTTAACGTCAAGTACATCCGGCCTTTTGCCGCGATCCAGCTCGACTTCGAGATAAACACCTGCGGACGGTGGCAACCTGTCGTCCAGCGGCCGCAAGCGGTCAGCCGCTGCCAACGCCTCGCGCAGCTCGCTTTGGACTCGCCTGCCGTGCTCTATCCGGTCGCGCGGCGTGCCGCGTACCGTTGTGCCCTCACCCTTGTAAATCTGCGAGGTTGACCGCGCCGTAATATCAATATGGGGAAGCGTAAACCGTCCGGGCATTCATCAGGAGCTTTCCGTATCCAAAAAGGCCGTCCGCATCGAACGGCGCTCAAGCAAACGCTCTAGAATATTCTCGGTCGTCAATTCTCTTCGCTCGTCCAGAATCGCCGTCTTGACCGCGTCATCGGCAGCCCGAACAACCTCGGATTGGCTCAAACCTTCTGCTGCATCAACAATCTTGCTCCAAGCTGGACGAACAAGCTTCATCGGTCCGACATTTGAAACAATCAACTGCTTTATCTGGTCCGCGTTGGGCGTATCGAACTCCAATACCTGGTCGTAACGGCGCAACAACGCGCGGTCGAGCAATGAAGGATGATTGGTCGAACAAATAATGACGCTGTCCGTCGAGTTTGGCTCTTCCATAAATTGCAGGAATGAATTGAGGACGCGGCGCATCTCCGCCACGTCGTTTGTGGCAGTGCGCTGACCTCCAACCGCGTCGAACTCGTCGAACAAATAGACGCCCCGGCGCCTGGCTGTCTCGTCAAAAACCAGGCGCAGCTTTGCAGCTGTTTCGCCCATATACCGCGTGATCAATCCCTCCAGCCGGATGATGAACAGCGGCAGCGAAAGCTCGCCCGCCAACGCTTCCGCGGACATTGTCTTGCCGGATCCTGGCGGACCAATGAACAGAATCCGCCGATTGGGTACCTTGCCGTATTCACGCAACCAGTCGCGCTTGCGCTGCTGGCGCAGAATATCGTCGAACCGCGCCAGCAACCTTTCATCAAGGACCACGTCCTTGAGCTTGAAACGGGCCTCTCGCATCTCAATGAGGCCTTCAAGATTACCCCGAGGCGCGGCGAATGCGATTGGGACCGACGCCCCACGCGAATAGCGCGCACGCGCCTTGTTGATCTCGTCTCGCATCTCCTGCGCGGTCTCGCGCCTACCTTGCCGGGCTTCCGCGGCCGCGACCTGAAGGGCGATTGAGAAGAATGCGTCTTCATCACCCGCCGCGCGACTTCTGAGCATGGCAAGAATCTGTTTGGCGTTTGACACAGTAGGCCTCTCGTCGGTCCAAATCTTATACGAGCACCGGTTGCACGCGAATGGATTTTTGGAATCCGTCGCTGCGCGTCCTCTGGACCAGCATAGGATTGCCAGTGTTACGAGCGCGTTGACGTTGCTTACAAAACGAGCGCCCACGTGCCCGCCGCCGCTGCAGAGATTTCCCCAAGAAGATGGGGTCACCCAGCGCCATAGGCGCCAGGTTGCCTTGTGAACCGGGCAAGATTCAACTTGGCGATTTGGCCATCCAGATAGCCAGTTCTTTATTTGTTCTTATGATAGAATGCGGAAATGTCAACTGTTGAGGGGCGATCCGGCGCCTCGCGATCGATTGCGCTTCACCCGTGATATGCGAACAGCTCGATGGGGTCGCTGAAACCGCGCACCGGATATTCGCCGACGCGTTCGAGATCGAAATCGCCTTTGACGAGGTCGGCGAAGGCGCGGGACAGCAGCACCTTTCTTCCCAGTTGCTTGGTGAAGGCTTCGAGACGCGAAGCCATGTTGACCGCGGGACCGATGACGGTGAAGTCGAGCCGGCTGCGCGAGCCGATATTGCCGTACATGACGTCGCCGACGTGGACGCCGACACCGTAGTTCAGCGGCTCACGGCCGATGCCGCCATTCCTTTCATTCAGGGCCGCCATGGCCTGACGGGCTTCAGTCACGGCATGCAGCAGGTTTGCACAAGCCGAGGGCTGCGTGAGCGGGAAAATCGCGAGCAGGCCGTCGCCCATGAATTTCAGGATTTCGCCGCCATGCCGCGCAACCGGCTCCGATATCGCATCGAAATAGTCGTTCAGAAGCTCGATCACGTCGTCGCGCGGCCAGTTGTCCGAGATGCGGGTGAAATCGCGCAGATCGCAGATCATGATCGCGGCACGCACCGTCGTCCCGCTGCCGCGCCGCGTGGCGCCGGCCAGGATGAGCTCGCCAGCGTGAGAGCCGACATAGGTCTCGAGCAGCGTTCGCGCCAGGCGGTTCTTCATGCGGATTTCGCTCACCAGCGCCAGCGTCGGCAACAGCTTTTTGAGGCCGGCGATATGCGCGTCGTCAAAACCTCCGACCCGGTCGGTTGCGAAGGTCACGATATGCCGCTTGCCGAGCGTATGATACATCGGCCATGCCACATAGTCGGTCAGTCCGTTCGCCCGCAGCTCATCATAGAGCGCGTGCTTGCGGCCCGATGCGGGATCACCTTCAAGCTTCTCGCGCACCTCGGTCGCACCGTCATGGATTTCGCTTGCGGGACTGCCGATGAATTCGGATCGCTCCCTGACATCGTAATCGACCCGCGCGATCTCGGCCTCGCGCATCCCGTCGGCCCACATGATCCGGGCGCCGAGCCATTGCGGATGGTAGATCAGGAGGTGCAGCGTCGCCCGCGTGACGGGAATGCCCGCGCGCTGGAGCCGGACGCACAGCTCGGCGAAAATATTGTCGATGAAGCGCTGGTCGCGGGTGTCGTTCGTCAGCCAGTGCATGACGTCACTCTCGAAATGCGCGGTGATGGGCGGCGCGTTCATGGCATGCTCCTGCGCAATGACCGGGATCGACGACAGGGCTTATGTCGTGTCTCCGCGCCACATCGTCAACACGGCGGCAACAATCTCGTTGTGCGCGTCGGGTCGTCGAGCCGCGGCTCCGCCAGATCGGCAAATCCGCGGCGCCATCGACGCCGACATTCGCAAACGGGCCTCGGGTGGGACACGATTGTTGGCGTCGTCGGACCACCAGCGCTGGTTGATGCCGTCAGACCCCCGCTCCACCATGGTCGCGATCAAGTCAACTTGGCCGAAGGTTGCAGCGCTCCGGATTGCCAATAACGTGGGGAACGGGTTACGCTCGCTCAATAAAGGCATCGAAGAATGCCGTCCGGAGATGCATCACCTTGTCTGGGAGGACAGCATGGCTATCTCGCGAGGATCCTGGCCGGTCAGCCGGCGTACGCTTCTGCAATCCGGCACCGCAATTGCTGCGGTGCAGTTCTCGTCTCCTTTCATCATCAAGGCGCGCGGCGAAACGCCGGTCCGGATCGGACTGGTCGATCCCTTGACCGGCGTCTATGCCGCGATCGCGCAAAGCGAGGTGGTCGGGGCCAAATACGCGGTCGAGGAGATCAACAAGGCTGGCGGAATTTTAGGCAGGCCGATCGAGCTCCTGGTCGAAGACTCGGCTAATGATGTCGGCACCGGCGTGCAGAAGACGCGCAAGCTGATCGAACGCGACCAGGTGAGCTTCATCATCGGCGATGTGAATTCCGGCATCGCGATCGCGATGGCGCAGGTCACCAGCGAGAAGAAGGTGCTCCATATCGTGTCGGGCGGCCACACCGATCCGATCACCGGCTCGAGCTGCTCCTGGAACGTGTTCCGGGTCTGCAACTCCACGACCATGGACGCGGCCGCCATCGCCTCGACGCTGATCGAGAAGTTCGGCAAGAAGTGGTACTTCCTGACCCCCGACTACGCCTATGGCCATTCGGTCCAGGCCGGTTTTGACAAAATCCTGAAAGCGGCGGGCGGCACATCCGGAGGATCGCTGGTGCCGCTGGGCACGCCGGATTATTCGTCCTACCTGATCCAGGCCAAAGCCTTCAACCCGCAGGTGCTGATCAATGTGATGGGCGGCGGCGACCAGGTGGCCAGCCTGAAGCAGTTCGTGCAGTTCGGCCTGGACAAGCAGATGGCGGTCGGCGGCGCGCTGTTCGAGCTGGAGAGCATCCGTTCGGTGCCCGACGCCGCGCGCATCGGATGGTGGACCATGGAATGGTGGTGGGACCAGCCGGGCGTTCCGCACGTCGCGGAATTCAACGCGGCGATGAAGAAAATCACCGGCGGCGCGGCCACCGCGCGGAACTGGTTCGGCTATGTCTCCGTGCAGACGCTGGCGCTGATCGCCAACCAGGAGAAGACCCTCGACGCGCCAAAACTGGCGCATGCGCTGTCCGGCTTCAAGCTGCCGCCGGAAGTCGCGCTGCAGCCGAACGCGCCCTCGTACCGCGCAGGCGACCATGAGCTGATGAGCACCGTCTTTGTCGGCGAAGCCCATCCCCCGCAGGGCGATCCGGACAACATGTTCACGGTGAAGAACCCGATTGCCGGCGAGAAGGCGGCCGGATCGGTGGAGGACACGGGCTGCAAGATCCAGTGGCCGGCTTGATCTGACGGCAATTTCCGCCTGGCGCTCACCCGGCGCCCGGCGGCCCGCCCCTGATCCGAAACGTCCTGCCGGTGCACGATGACACTGCTGCTCCTGTTCAACATCACCAACGGGCTCATCGTCGGCGCCTTCTATGTGCTGATGGCGCTCGGCCTGTCGCTGATCCTGAATCTCAGCAACGTCATCAACTTCGCGCATGGCGGCTTCCTCGTCATCGGCGGCTATATCGCCTATACGATCACCCCCTATGTCGGCTTCTGGGGCGCGCTGCTGCTCGCGCCGCCGTTGACCGCGATCATCGGCCTGATCGTCGAGCGAATCCTGATCCGGCCGCTTTACGGACGCGATCCGCTCTACAGCCTGCTGCTCACCTTCGGCCTTGCCTTCATGATCGAGGACGGCACCCGCTTCATCTGGGGGCCGCAGGGCAAGCCGGTCAGCATTCCGCCCTTTCTGTCGCAGCCGCTGAGCAACGAGCTGTTCTTCATCACCGGCTACCGGCTGTTCATGGTGGTGGTCGCGATGATCGTGGTCGGGCTGCTGTTCGTGCTGCTCCGCTACACGCGTCTCGGCGTGCGCATCCGTGCCGGCACGCTCGATCTCGAGACGGTCGCCGCGTTGGGCATCAATGTGCAGATGCTGCGTTCGCTGAATTTCGCGGTCGGGATTTTCCTGGCCGGCCTGTCCGGCGTGCTGGCGGCCGGTCAGCTCGGCCTCGAGCCCACGATGGGGACGGGCCTGTTGATGCCGAGCTTCATTGCGATCATCGTCGGCGGCATCGGCAGCCTGCCCGGCACCCTGGTCGGCGGGCTGTTGATCGGCGTGGCCTCGGGCGTCACGGCGGTGTTTTTCCCCGCCGCCAGCGAGGCGGTGATCTATGTGATGATGGCGGTCATCCTCCTGACCCGCCCGCGGGGCCTGTTCGGCGAGGAAGGAATGATGAGTTGAGCACCGAGCCGATACGCAAGCTGGTCGTCCTCGCCGCGATCTGGATCATTCTCGCACTGGCGCCCTACTGGATGGCTCCGCTCGGCGGCTATACCGCGCTCGCGACCCGCGTTCTCGTGCTCGGGCTGGCGGCGATGTCGCTGAATTTCCTCCTCGGCTTTACCGGCGTGCTGTCGTTCGGCCATGCCGCCTGGTTCGGCCTCGGCGCCTACGGCGCCGGGCTGACGCTGAAATATCTGGCGCTGAGCACGCCGCTGGCGATCGTCGCCGGCATGCTGCTGGGCGGCGTCTGCGGCGGGCTGCTCGGCATGCTCCTGGTGCGCCGGCGCGGCGTCTATTTCGCCATGGTGACGATCGCATTCGGGCAGGTGTTCTACTACATCGCCTTTCAATGGAGCTCGCTGACCGGCGGCGACGACGGCCTGCGCGGCTTCGCGCGCCAGCCGATCGATTTCGGACTGTTCAAGTTCGACATCCTCTCCGATGCCGACAATTTCTACTATTTCGTGCTGTTCTGCTTCGCGCTCATGGTCGGCGCGATGGGCTTCATCCTGCGCTCGCCGTTCGGACGGACCATGATCGCGATCCGCGAGAACGAGCGCCGCTCGCGCTTTCTCGGCATCCCCGTCGAACGCCACATCTGGATCGCGTTCACGCTGTCCTGCTTCTTCATGGCCTCCGCCGGCGCGCTCTATGCGCTGGTGAACAATTTTGCCGACCCCCGCGGCCTGCACTATAGCCAGTCGGGCGATTTCGTCATGATGGCGGTGATGGGCGGCATGCGCAGCTTCTGGGGTCCGCTGCTCGGCGCCGCGGTGTTCGTGGTGCTGCAGGACTATCTCTCCAGCATCACGGTGAACTGGATGTCGTTCGTCGGACTGCTCTTCGTCCTGGTCGTGCTGTTCTTCCCGCGCGGGCTGCTCGGCTTCCTGCAGAGGGGCAAGGCATGAACGTCCTCGAGATCAACAATGTGACGAAACGGTTCGGCAACCTGGTCGCGGTGCGCGACGTCTCGCTGACGGTTGCCAGGGGCGAGCTGTGCGCGATCATCGGGCCGAACGGCGCGGGGAAGACCACCTTCTTCAACCTGATCAGCGGATTCTTTCCACCGACCTCGGGCACGATCATCTTCGACGGCCGCGATATCACGCGGCTCGCCACCCATCAGCGCGTGGTCGGCGGCATGGCCCGCACCTTTCAGATCACCGAGATCTTTCCCGAGCTCACCGTGTTCGAAAACGTCCGCATCGCCGCGGAAGTCGCCGGCGGCTACCGCCTGCGGCCCTGGATGAGCCGCGCGGAAACCGCCGATATCCACAAGCACGTCGAGGCGACCTTGCGCCTGGTTGCGCTGGAGACCAAGACCGACCGCCTGGTCGGCGAGCTCGCGCATGGCGATCAACGCGCCGCCGAGATCGGCATGGCTCTGGCCCTGAAGCCGCATCTGCTGCTGCTCGACGAGCCGACGGCCGGCATGGGGGACCAGGAGACCTATCAGATCACCCAGCTCATTCGGCGGCTGCACAAGGACAGCAACTACTCCATCGTCCTGATCGAACACGACATGCGGGTGGTCTTCCATCTGGCCGATCGCATCTGCGTCCTCGACCAGGGCCGCATGCTGGCGCAGGGCACGCCGCAGGAAATCGCGGCGAACGAGACGGTCCAGGCTGCCTATCTGGGGCAGGCCGCATGACTGTCGTCCTCAAGGCCGAGGGCCTGCATACCTATTACGGCAAGAGCCATATCCTGCACGGCGTCAGCCTGGAGGTTGCCGAAGGCAGGATCACCGCCCTGCTCGGACGCAACGGCGCCGGCAAGACGACGACGCTGCGGAGCCTGATGGGTCTGACGCCGGCACGCGAAGGCCGGATCACGATTTTCAGCAAGGATACCACGCGCTGGCCGACCTTCCGCATCGCCGCCGAGGGCGTCGGCTATGTCCCCGAAGGCCGGCGCATCTTCGCCAATCTCAGTGTCGAGGAGAATCTCAAGGTCCCGATCGAGCGCGCCGGCCCGTGGACGGTCGATCGCATCTACAAGCTTTTCCCGCGCCTCGAAGAGCGGAAGCTCAATCGCGGCCGGCAGCTGTCCGGCGGCGAACAGGAAATGCTGTCGATCGCGCGGGCGCTTCTGGTCAACCCAAAACTCCTGGTGCTCGATGAACCCTCGCAGGGGCTGGCGCCGCTGATCGTGCGGGAGGTGTTTCGGATCGTTCAGCAGATGAAGGCCGAAGGCATTTCCGTCCTGCTGGTCGAGCAGAATGCGCGGATGAGCCTGGAAATTGCCGACGACGCCTATGTGCTCGATGACGGCGCCGTGGTCTATACGGGATCGGCGCGCGAGCTCGCCGCTGACGACGCGCGGGTCCGCAATCTCGCCGGCGCGAGTGCCGAGGAATGGACCTCGACGTAAGCGGAACGTCCTTGTCGTGGCCCGCTATTTCGCCGGCGGGCCAGCTGCGGAGCCTTGCAAAGCGGGGCGCCGCGAAGGATGCTCGCAAGTTCCGCTGACCCAAGGACATCGTCATGCCCGTCGACACGCAAGCCGCCACCGATCGCCTCATGCGCTTTCTCGCCGTCGAAGGCGTGACCGGACAGGAGGCGGCGATCGGGCGCGAGCTTTCCGCGGCGCTGCAGGACAGCGGCGTGCCGGCGGGCGCGATCCGCCTCGACGACGCCAACACACGCATTCCCGTGCCGACCGAGACCGGCAATCTCATCGTCGATCTGCCCGGGCGGGGCGCGATGCACAACCAGCCGCGGATCATGTTCATGACCCACATGGACACGGTGCCGCTCTGCGCCGGCGCGAAACCAAAGCTGGCCCGCCGGAAAATCGTCAACGAGGCGAAAACCGCGCTCGGCGGCGACAACCGCGCCGGTTGCGGCGTTCTGGTCACGCTGGCGGCCGAGCTTGCGAAACAGCAGCTCGATCACCCGCCGATCACGCTGCTGTTCTGCGTGCGGGAGGAGAGCGGGCTGTACGGTGCGCGCCACGTCAAGACCGACGATCTCGGCTCGCCGGTCATGGCCTTCAACTATGACGGCGGCTCCGCCTCCAACGTCACCATCGGCGCGGTCGGCGCGGATCGCTGGCAGGTGGAGATTTTTGGCCGCGCCTCGCATGCCGGCGTCGCCCCGGAGCGGGGCATCAGCTCGACCATGATCCTTGCCCTCGCGCTCGCTGACGTGAAGGCCGGCGGCTGGTTCGGCAAGGTCAAGAAGGGCAATCGGCAGGGCACCAGCAATGTCGGCCCCGTGACCGGCGGCGAGGGCCGGCCGGCCGGCGACGCCACCAATGTCGTCACCGACTATGTCCATGTGCGCGGCGAAAGCCGCAGCCATGACAGCAAATTCTTCAAGGAGATCACCAGGGCTTACAAGGCCGCGTTCGAGAGGGCCGCGAAGCGAGTCATGAACAGCGACGGCAAGGCGGGCCGCGTCAAGTTCAAGTCCGAGACCGACTACTATCCGTTCCACATGAAGGAGAGCCTGCCCGTGGTCAAACGCGCGGTCGCAGCGGTCACCGGCATCGGCGGAGCGCCGACCATCCGCGCCGCGAGCGGCGGCCTCGACGCCAACTGGATGGTCCGCCACGGCGTTCCAACCGTGACTTTTGGCGCAGGACAGAACGAGGTGCACACCATCGACGAATGGATCAATCTCGACGAATATGACCGGGCATGTGCGCTCGCGCTGCAACTCGCGACCATGCGGTGAGGCTCACGCCGGCCAGTCCGCTTGACGCGTCTTCTGCTGCCTGTCCGCCTCAACGCCGTCCTTCTGGCGCTGCTGCCTCGCGCAAAGCAGATCCGGCGCGATCACGCGCCGAGGGCGATCTCGAATGCGTGGCGCTCAGCCGGCGTCAGGGACAAGCCGTGCTTTGTCCGCCGATCGAGAAAGTCGGCGGCGCGCGTCGCCCATTCCGTGTCGCGGAGATAGCCGGCCTCGCGTTCGTAAAACCTTGCGCCAAAGTGCTGTCCGAGATCCGCGCAGGAGCGCGCCGGTCCGAGCAGCGCGCGCGCGCGCGTGCCATAGAGGCGCGCGTAGTGATGGACCAGATCCTGCGGCAGGGCGGGATACTCGCGCACGAGATCGGCGGCCAAATCCGAGAATGAGGCGATGTCGCCGCCGGGCAGCGGTTTCCCGGCGGTCCAGGCCGGCCGCATGTCCGGAAACCACGGCGCGAGACGCTGCATGGCGTGTTCGGCGAGTTTTCGGTAGGTCGTGATCTTGCCGCCAAAGATCGACAGCAGCGGCGCCGTGCCAGCCGCGCCATCGACCTCGAAGACATAATCCCGCGTCACCGCCGACGGATTTTTTGCATTGTCATCATACAGCGGCCGGACCCCGGAGAAGGCGTGGACAATGTCGCGCGGCTCCGGGGGTTTTTGAAAATACCGACGCAGCACGCGCAACAGATAATCGGTCTCGGACTCGTCAATCGCGACATCCTCGGCGCGGCCGTCATAGGGAATGTCAGTGGTGCCGATCAGCGCGAGCTTGTCGCCATAGGGATTGACGAAGATGACACGGCGATCGTCGTTCTGCAGCAGATAGGCCTGCGGCCCCTCCCAGAATTTTGGCACCACCAGATGGCTGCCTTTGACGAGGCGCACGCTGTGCGCGGAATTTTGTCCCGCGACCTCGGACGCGACGCCCCGGACCCAGGGCCCGGCCGCGTTGACGAGCACGCGCGCGCGAACCACATGCATCGCGCCATCCGCGCCCTGCATCTCGAGCAGCCAGCCGCCGTTTGCACGCCGCGCCCGCACCGCGCGGGTACGTGGCAGCACACTCGCGCCGTTCTGGACCGCATCGATCAAATTGAGGATGACGAGCCGCGCATCATCGACCCAGCAATCGGAATATTCAAAACCGCGGCGAAACTCTGATCGCAGCGGCTTGCCTTCAAGACTGCGGGCGAGATCCAGGCCGCGGCTCGCCGGCAGACGCTGACGGCCGCCGAGATGATCGTAGAGAAACAGGCCGGCGCGCACCAGCCAGGCCGGGCGCTGCTCCGGCGAATGCGGCAGCACGAACCGCATCGGCCAGATGATGTGCGGCGCGGAGGCGAGCAGCACCTCGCGCTCGATCAGGGCCTCGCGCACCAGGCGAAACTCGTAATATTCGAGATAGCGCAGACCGCCATGGACGAGCTTGCCGGAGCGCGACGACGTGCCCTCGCCAAAATCGTCCTTCTCGCAAAGCAGAACTTTGAGGCCCCGACCGGCCGCATCGCGCGCGATGCCGGCCCCGTTAATTCCGCCGCCGATGACGGCGATATCGACCAGCCCGTGATCCCTGCCCCCGGCCGGTGCCGCCGCGGTCATCGCTCGTTGCCGACCCGCTTCTCAATGCGGCGCGCGGACGCTTTCGCCGAGGCGCGCGCCTTCACGGCCGGCTTTGCCACGGCTTTGGGTTTTGGGGTCTGCAGGCCATAGGTGGAAAATCCCCGCGCGGTCTCCGCGATCTCCTCATCGCTGAGAATGACGGGCTGCCCGAGCGCGAGCGAGAGGTAATATTGGCGTGCGATGGTCTCGAGCTCGACCGCGAGCCACATCGCCTTGTCCAGATTGGCGCCGACCGCAATCATCCCGTGATTGGCCAGCAGGCAGCCGTTGCGGCCTTCGAGTGCTTGGAGCGCGAGCTGCGAGAGTTCCGCCGTGCCGTAGCGCGCATAGCCGGCGCAGCGGATGTCGGTGCCGCCGAACGCGGCCATCATGTAGTGACACGCCGGAATCGGCTTGCGCGCGATGGCGAGCACCGTGGCATAGGTGGAATGGGTGTGCACGATGCCGCCCACATCAGGGCGGGCGCGCATGATGTCGAGATGAAAGCGCCATTCGGTCGACGGCTGCAATGGGCCGGACCATTCGCCATAGGAATCGTCCAGCGCCATCGAGGCGATCATCTCCGGCTTCATCGCGTCATACGGCGTCGCCGACGGCGTGATCAGCATGCGGTCCTTGTAGCGGGCGGAGATGTTGCCGGAAGTGCCCTGGTTGAGGCCCGAAGCGTTCATCCAGCGGCATTTTGCGATGATCGCTTCGCGCAGTTTTCGTTCCTCACCGGTCATGAAAAAAACCTTTCGTCCTCAGCAGGGATTGAGCGGCGGCTCGCCGGCCAGGAAGCGGCGGACCTCCTCGGCCGCCTGCTCGGCGGCAATGGTGACGGTGCGCACCGACGCGCCCGCGATATGCGGGGTCAGCGTGACATTGGGCAGCTGCAGCAGCGGCCAGTCCGGCGGCGCCGGCTCGACCGCAAACGTATCGAGCATCGCGCCGGCAAGCCGCCCGGAGACCAGCGCGTCGTGCAGCCCCTCGTAGTCCACCAGCGGCCCGCGCGCGGTATTGATGAGGATGGCGCCTTCCTTGACCCGCGCCAGCGCATCGCGATCGATGAATCCTGTCGTCTCGGGCGTGACCCGCGCATGCAGGGTGATCACGTCGGCGCGCGCCAGCAATTCGTTCAGCGCGACATGCTCGACGCCGTCGTTGCGGTCCTGCGCGCTGAGCTGGACATAGGGATCGGTCACCAGGATCCTGCAACCAAAGGCCTTGAGCAGTTTTGTCACCCGGCTGCCGATCGCGCCATAACCGACGATGCCGACCGTCATCTCGGAGAGTTCGCGCCCGGTGCGGTCGGCGCGATAGAGATCGCCGCGCCATTCGCCCGATCGCAGCGATTCGTGGCCGCTGCGGATCAGGCGGGTTTCGGCGAGGATCGCGCCGATGGTGAATTCGGCGACCGCACTCGCATTGCGGCCCGGCGTGTTGACGACCAGCACGTTGTGATCGCGCGCCGCCGCGAGGTCGATATTGACCGGCCCGCCGCGCGAGACCGCGATGAATTTCAGGTTGGGCAGCCGCTCCAGCATCGTCCGCGAGATCGGCGCAAGATGCGTGACGAGCAGCGCGGCATCGCCGATGAAGGCCGCGACCTCCTCCGGCTGTCCCATATATTCCTTCAAGCCGTCGAGCGGGGAGCCGGCATAGCCGTGCTCCATCGGCTGGTCCGGCCATGGCTGCTCGAGTGTCTTGATGCTGACGCCGTTGCCGCACGCCGCGGCAATCCGATCGGCAAAGACCGATGGCAGCATGAAGCGGTCACCGATGACGGCAATCGAATTCGTATCCAGAACAGAGATCACCGAATCAGGCATCGTCGCATGAGGCTTTGGACTAGACATGGGCGCCCCCCGCGCGCAAGGCAGCGAGCTGCTTCCAGACCGGCTGCGAGCCGAGCCGCGCATCGAGGTAGACCGGAAACAGTTTTGCGTAGCACGCGGCCAGCGCCGGATCGGGCGACTGCGGCGCGCTGAGATGCGGGTTCACCCAGTTTTCCGCACAGGCCGCCATGTTTTGGTAGCAGCCGGTGGCGACGGCCGCGATCATCGCCGCGCCCGCGGCGCCGGCCTCGGCGCGGCTGCAGATCCGGATATTGCCGTCAAGCGTCGCCCCAAGAATCGTGCCGAGCGCGCGGCTGCGCGCCGCGCCGCCGGTGATCCTGATATCGCGCGGCAGCGTCCCCATGGCGGCGTAACAATCGCGCGCCGCAAACGCAAGACCCTCGATGACAGCCCGCATCAGGTCCCAGTAGCGATGCCGCGAGCGCAGGCCGAAGAACTGCGCGCAGGCCTCGTGCGCAACGAACGGGCCGCGTTCGCCGGCTTCCGAGATGAAGGGGTGAAACAACATCTCGCCTGGCTCGGCCTGCAGCACGCGCTCATCGAGCCTTTTGAGGAGATCGCCGCGCGAGCGCGTCACGCCCTCGGCAGCCAGCACGTCAAGCGCAAGGTCGAGCAGCCAGTCGATGTTCAGCGTCGCCGCCATGTTCGACTGCATCTGCGCATAATGGCCGGGGACCGGGAACGGCATGGTGTAGCCGGTCGCCTCGCTGTTCAGCGTCACCGCGTCCGCGCTGGCGGCGAGCCGCATATGCATGCCGGTCGAGCCGACGATGGTGCAGCCGATATCGGGCGCAGTATCGTAGAGGCCCGCGCCCAGCGCATTGCAGATCACGTCGACGTAGCCGAGCGACACCGGCACGCCGGCGGGCAGGCCGGTTTCGGCCGCGGCAGCGTCGGTCAGCCCATGCGTCGTGACGACGCCATCGACCACGCCCGGAAACAATCTTGTCAGATCGGAGATGCCGATGAGCTCAGCGGTTTCCTGATCGAACCCGCGCTTGCGAAAATTGCCGCAGGTGAACGTCGCTTCCGACGGATCGGTGGCGCGCTCGCCGGTGAGCAGGAAATAGAGCCAGTCCTTGCAGTGGAAGGCGGTGCTCGCATGCGACAGCACGTCCGGCTCATGCGCCTTGAACCACGCCAGTTGGGCGCCCTGCTGGCACGCATTGAGGCCGGAGCCGGTGCGGCGATAGAGTTTTGCGTTACGCTCGCTGGTCCGGATCTCCTCCACCAGTTTCGCCGCGCGTGAATCGAGCCACAGCAGCGCCGGCGCGACCGGCCGTCCGTCGTCGTCGATCAGCCAGGTGCCGTCACCCTGCCCCGTCACGGCGACCGCCGCAACCCGCGCGCCGAGATCGGGCACGACGGAGGAAAGCCCCCTGACCGCGGCGACCGTGTCAGTCCAGGTTCGCGCCATCTCTTGCTCGACACGGCCGCCTGCCGCGACGCGATAGGTATTCGGCAGCGCGAACTCGCCGAGTTGCCGGCCATCGCGTGTGAACGCCACGGTCTTGATCATCGAGGTGCCGGCATCGATGCCGACGATCAGGTCGCGGCCCTGCGTCATCGTCCGGACGCCTCCGCATGGTGAACGCAGGTGCCGTCGGCGGCAAAAATGTGGATGTGGCGCGGCTCGATCGCAAACGGCACGAGTTCGCCCGGCCGCGCCGCGACGCGGCCAGGCGTGACGGCAATCACGAGATGACCGCTCAAGTCGCCGGCGATGTGCGACTGGTCGCCGAGCCATTGATTGGAGGCAACCCGCACGCGCGCCTCGCCCGATCCGACCGCGATCTTCTGCGGCCGGATGCCGATGCGCAAGGACGGCGCCGTCTCCAGCGTCTTTCGCGCAACAGCGTCAAGTGCGTCGCCGCGGATCTCGAGCGCGACGTCGCGGCCGACCGACAGGCGGAAGCCGCCGTCGCTGCGGCGGCTCACATCCGCCTGCAGCAGGTTCATCGGCGGCTCGCCGATAAAACTCGCGACGAACAGGTTTGCGGGCCGGTCCTTCAGCTCCTTTTCGCTGGCGAACTGCTGCAGCACGCCGTCCTCCATGACCGCGATGCGATCCGCCAGCGCGCTAGCCTCGGTCTGGTCGTGGGTGACGAAGATCGCGGTCATGGAACGCTCGGCAAGCAGGCTCTTGATTCGGCCGCGCAGCACCGCGCGAAGCTGCGGCTCGAGCTGTCCCATCGGCTCGTCGAGCAGATAGAGATCGGCATCGCGCACCAGCGCGCGCGCCAGCGAGACCCGCTGCTGCTGCCCGCCCGAGATCGAGCGCGGGTAGCTGTCCAAAATGTCCGAGATCTCGACCAGGTGCGCGATCGCGTCCACGCGCCGCGACATGTCCGCGCGCGACAATTGCTGGGATTTGAGCGCAAACGCGACGTTCTCGCGCACCGTGAGCGGCGGATAGAGCGAGTAGCCTTCAAAAGCCATCGCGACCTTGCGCCGCGCCGGAGGCAGTTCATGGATGCGGCGCCCCGCGAGCGTGATCGAGCCGGCGGTGACGCTCTCAAAACCTGCGATCATGCGCAGGGTCGAGGTCTTGCCGCAGCCCGATGAGCCCAAGAGCGCGACGATCTCGCCCTTGCCGATCTCCATGTCCAGGGATCGCACGGCATGAACCGGCGTCTTGCTGCGGCTTGCGTAGACCTTGTCGACATTGCGAAGCTCGAGTGTGCCCATGGCCATCACCGCCTGATCATGCGGCCTGTCGCCGGTGCGACAGTTCGATGCGACGTCCGCTCGCGCGGTCGAACAGCAGCGCCGCTTCCGGCGCGAAGCGAACAAAGACCGGCTCGTCGGACGCCGTGTAAGGCGCGTCAGGCGGCAAGGCCGCAAGCCACTCAGTCCCATCGGCCAGGCGAAGCAAGAGCACCGCCTTTTCGTGGATCGGCGTGACCGCGAGAATGCGCGCCGGGACGGCGTCGTCAGCGGTCGACAACGAGATCATTAGATCCTCGGGTCGCACGCCGAGCCAGCAGGCTGCTGTCGGCGGCTCGTCGCCGGTCGGCCCCAGATGCACGCGCGCTCCTGATATCGCGGCCGACAGCGCGCCATGTTCCGCAAGAGGCGTCACTTCGGCGAGATTGATGGAAGGATCGCCAAACAGCCGCGCCACTGCGACCGATGCTGGCCTCGTATAAATCTCCTCGGGAGGCGCGACCTGCACGAGGTGGCCGTCGATCAGCACGGCGATGCGATCGGCGATCGCCATCGCCTCGCGATAATCCTGGGTCACATAGAGCACGGACGCGGAGCCACGTCGCAGCAGGTTCGGCAGTTCGAGGCGCATTTCATAGCGCAGTTTTGCGTCGACGTTGCGGAGGGGATCGTCCAGCAGCAGAACATCGGGGCTGCCGATCAGCGCGCGGGCCAGCGCGGTGCGCTGCTTCTGCCCGTTCGACAATTCGCGGGGCATGTGACCCAGCACGTGCTCGATCTTGAGCAGGCGGCTGATCGCCTGCACGCGCGCCGTCACGTCGGCCGACTTGCCACGCAGGCCGCTCGCGATGTTCTGCCGCGCCGACATATGCGGAAACAGCGCAAAATTCTGGAATGCCATGCCGATGCCGCGCCGTTCCGGCGGCGCGCCGACCACCGAACGGCCGCCGACGAGGATGTCGCCTTCGTCGGGCTCGAACATGCCCGCGATCATGCGCAGCAGCACCGTCTTGCCGCTGCCGGACGGCCCGAACACGGCGACGATCTCGCCGGGCTCGACGGCCAGCGAGAGGCGATCGGCCGGCAGCACCGTGCCAAACGCCTTGCTCACTGTGTGAAGCTCGAGCCGCGCCATCCCTTCAGCCTTTCACCGCGCCGAGCGACAGGCCCTCGACCAGATAGCGCTGCGCATAGAGCGCAAGCAGCAGCGTCGGCGTCACCGACAACACGATCGCCGCGGCGATCTGCCCGTACTGAATTCCCGAAGCCGTGACGAAGGCCAGCGCACCGACCGTCACCGGCTGCTTGTCGGCGGAAGCGAGAATCAGCGCGAAGACAAAGTTGTTCCAGCAGAAGATGAACGACAACAGGCCCGCAGCGGCAATGCCGGGTCCCGCAAGCGGCACCGCAATGCGTGCAAAGGCCTCGCGCCAGGAATGGCCGGCGAGGCGATAGGCATGCTCGATATCCGGGCTGATGTCCTCAAAGTAGCCGCGCACGATCCAGAGGATCAGAGGCAGTGCGATGAGCTGATAGACCCAGACGATGCCGAAATAGGTGTCGTTGAGACCGATGTCCTGATAGTACAGCGACAGCGGCAGCAGCACGAGCAGCGGCGGGGCGAAGCGGAACGAGAGCAGCGTGAAGGCGATGGTTTCGCCGAGCTTGAACTTGAAGCGCGCAAAGGCGTAGGCCGCCGGCACGCCCAGGATCAGCGCCAGCACGACGGCGGCGCTCGACAGCGCAAAGCTGTTCCACAGATTGTGCACGAAGGAAATTTCGAGATTGCCGGCGGTCGTACGCAACTGGCCGGAGATCAGCGCCGCGTAATTGCCAAGCGTCGGCTCGAATACGAGACGGGGCGGGATTCGCAAAATCTGCTCGTTGGTCTGGAACGACATCAGAAAGATCCAGACGATCGGAAACATGAAGAACACGAGCACGAGCGCCAGCGCAATGCCCCGGAAGATGCGGCCCGCGAGACTGGAATGGTCCATGGCTGGCGCTCCGTCTTCAGGCCTGGCCGTGCGCGCGGGCGCGCAAGCGGAGCCAGTTCTTGATGAAGATGTTCGACAGGATGTTGGTGATGAGCCAGAGGATCATCAGAAGTGCCGCCGAACGCCCGACATTGGTGTACTGGAAGAATTCGAGATAGGCCTGCACCTGAAAGACCATCAGCCGGTCGCCGGGGCCACCCTGCGTCATCGCGTAGATGATGTCGAACTGCTGGATCGAGTCGAGCAGTCGGAATAGCGAGGCCGTGATGATGTACGGCGCCAGCATCGGCAGCGTGATGCGGAAGAACACGAAACTCGCCGGCACGCCGTCGAGCGCCGCCGCCTCGAATGGCTGGCGCGGCAGCGAGCGCAGGCCCGCCAGCAGCAGGATCATGATGAACGGCGTGTAGACCCAGATGTCGACCAGCACCACCGTGAACAGCGCGGACGACGGGTCCGACGCCCATTTGAAGTCGGTGACCCCGAACAGGCTGATCAGATAGGACAGAATGCCAAAGCTCGGATTGGTCATCAGCTTCCACATCAGGGCCGCAATCGCAGGCGCGGTCATCAGCGGCAGCAGCAGCATGATCGAAACCGCGTTGTGGAAGCGCGACGGCCGCCGCAGCAGCAGCGCGATGCCGAGCCCGAGCAGGAGCTCGAGCACCACGGTCAGGGCCGTATAGAGCAGCGAGATGCGCAGCGTGTTCCAGAACGCGGGATCGGTGAGGAAGTCGATGTAATTGTCGACGCCGATGAAGCCGCGCAGATACGGCAGATTGAGCCGGTAGCGCTGCAGCGAATAGACCGCCGCGGTCACGAACGGCACCAGGATCGCGATGCAGACGAGCAGCGCCGGCAGGCTGAGCAGGTATGGCAGCATGCGGCCGCGTGGCCTTGCCTTGCGACTGGTCGGCGCGCTGGTGTGAAGAAGCTGAAGTATGCTCATTCTGACAATTGATCGCGTTACCAGGGACACCGCCGGCCCGGACGGGGCTAGGCTCCGAGCCGGCGGGCTGTCATGGTGCGGGAGGATCAGGCACCATGCAAGTCATCAACCAAGACCAGCCTGCTTCAGCTGGCGGTTGATGCTGTCGGCGAGCTTGTCGAGCCCTTCGTCGACGCTGACCTCCTTGGCGACCATCTTCTGCAGCGAGGCCGCCCATTCGGTGGTCAGATCGAAGAACAGCGGCTGCGCGGTGAAGTAGATCTTTGCGCCGGGCGCCGAGACGTCGTGCTGATCGAGATAGCCCGGATAGGACTTTGCGATGCGGTCGCGGAACTCGCTGTCCTTCCAGACCGAGGCGCGCACCGGATTGACAAAATCCATCTTGCGGGCCCCGAAAAGGTCATGCTCGGTCGAGGCTGCCCATTGCATGAAGGTCCAGGCTGCGTCCTTCTGCTTGGAGAAGCTCGACATCGCCAGCGACCAGATCCAGACGTTCGGCGTCGGCGCCTTCGCGGCCGGATTGGCCGCGAACGCGGCATAGCCCAACTGGCCCTTCTCCTTGTTGTCGCCGCCGTTCATGAAGTAGCCGAGAATGTCGGCGTCAAAAATCATGCCGGAGGCGCCGGCGCCGAGATCGGTGCCGACCTGGTACCAGGTGTAGGTCGACCAGTTCTTTGGCCCCGAGCCCTGGATCATCTTGACCCACTTTTCATGAAAATCCTTCGAGGCCTTGGTGTTCATGGCGGCCTTCAGCTTGCCGCCCTCCATCACAAAATCCTTCTGGCCGAAGTTCGAATAGGCCGACAGGAAGCCCGGATGGATGGTTGCCCAGGAGCGCGAGCCGCGCACGCCAATGCCGTAGGGACCACCGGCATCCTTGGTGATCTTGGCCGCGACCTCGACCATCTCGTCGAGATTTTGCGGCGGCTTGACGCCGACCTTCTCGAAGATGGTGCGGTTGTAGGTGATGTTGTTGAGCTCGTAGCCCCAGGGGATGCACCACTGCTTGGCCTTACCGGAGCCGAGTTCGGAGCCGGCGACGCCGTCCCACGCCGTCGAGGCGCGCAGACCGGGCAGCACGTCGTCCCAGGCGAAGGCCGGATTGGTCTTCGCGGGGTCCTTGATGTAGGTGTTGAGATCCTCGATCCAGCCGGCGGGGCCGTAGGTCCAGGTCATGTACGCGCCGGTCATGAAGGCATCGTACTGGTCCGACTTCGAGGACAGCGCCGCCGTCACCTTGTCGAAATAGACGTCCTCCGGGAAGATGTCGTAGGTGACGTTCATCCCGGTCAGAGCCTTGAAGGCCTCGAGATCCCCGATCATCGCATCGACGTAAGGGTGCTTGTTCAGGAGCAGCTTGATGGACTTGCCGCTCTGGCCCTTCCAGTTGAAATCCGCTGCCATCGCCCGCGACACCGAGGATGCGAAGGCGGCATTGGCAGCGACGCCGGCGATGCCGAGCTTGGCGGCGCCGTCCAAGAGATCGCGCCGGCTGATGCGCTTGTTGGCATAGGAGTCGAACAGATTCTTTTCACGATCGAACATTCAATCCTCTCCTTGGTTTACACTTTTCATTTCCGACCCTTGGTTTTTCTCGTGCCGGATGTCTCCTCCGGCTTGTCACTGGCGAGCGCCTGGGCGGTCGCCTCGTCGGTGATGAGCCCGTGCAGCATGCCGCTGCGCAGCACCGCCCGCAGCGCGGTCAACTTGGGCAGGCCGCCGGCGATCGCCACGATGCGGTGCTTCCGGAGGTCATCCGCGCCCATGGACATGGCCCGCGCCGACAGGTCGATGTCGAGCACGCGGCCGTCCTCGTGGAAGAAATGGCCGAGCAGATCGGCGCAGGCGCCGACCCGCTTCAGTTCGACGACCTCCTCCGGCTTGATCATGCCGCTGGAGACCAGAAAACCGTCGCGGCTGATCTGACCGATACCGACGAACAGCAGCGAGGCCCGGCGCGCCAGCGCAAAAACGTCTGCGATGCCGTATTGCTTCATCAGCACCGCGCGGTCGGCGACCGAATTGGCGAATACCGGGACCGGCAGCAGATAGGCCTCGGCGCCGGTGCGCTCGGAGAGGCGGTGAATCACGTCGAACGGATTGGCGGCGAATTTTCGCGTCAATCCGCCGAGTAGCGAGACGAACTGCACGTCGCGCGACGGCGTCCGGGGCAACTGCTCGATCACGGCGGCAAGCGTGCGGCCATGGCCGACGCCGATGACCTTGTCGTCGCCGCGTTCGAGGATCTGGCGCAAAAAGCTTGCGCCTTCCAGCGCCAGCGCCTTCCACGGAATATCGCCCTCGCCAAGATCGGGCGCGACGCGGCAGAACGACAGCCCGAGACGCTGCGCCAGCGTGTTTTCCAGCGCGACGCATTCCGCCACTGGCCCTTCGACGAACACGCGGATCATGCCCTCGCGGCTGGCCCGGGCGATCAGGCGATGCGCCTTGGTGCTCTGGATGTTCAGCCGTTCGGCGACTTCCGACTGCGTCAGCCCGGCGGCGAAATAGAGCCAGGCCGCGCGCGTCGCCAGCGACGCATCGTCATCAATGACCCGCAGCCTGTCGGAAGACGTCGCCATGCCGAAAACGACCACTTGCAAATTTCTTCACGTCTTGCAAAAAATTGCAAAAGCCGCCCCGGGCGTCAAGCCCCTGATCATGCTGCGGCGCAACCGCGATGCCGGTGGGACCGGCTGTCGGCAAAGGACGTCGTGAAGTCGAATGGCAGACCTGTTCCTCGGCATCGATATCGGCACCGGCGGCGTTCGCGCCTGCGCGATCGATGCGCGCGCCAAAATCCAGGGCACGGCCGCAGCCCCCTTGCCGGCGCCGCAACAGCAGGGCGAGGCGATCGACCAGGAGCCGGAACTTTGGTGGCAGGCCATGGTGATGGCCATCGGCAAGCTCGGCCGAGCGGTCGATCTTGGCCGCATCGCGCGCATGTCGGTCGACGGCACGTCCGGCACCTTGCTGTTGATCGATGCCGCGGGCCGGCCGCGCTCGGCCGGGCTGATGTACAACGACGCGCGCGCGGCGGCGGAGGCCGCACGCATCGCCAGGATCGCGCCGGCAGAGAGCGGCGCGCATGGCCGCAGCAGCGCGCTTGCCAAGCTGCTGCACCTGCTGGCGCAGGGCGCGTCCGCCGATGTCCGCCATGCCGTGCACCAGGCCGACTGGATTGCAGGGCGCCTCGGCGCGCAGCACGGCATCAGCGATGAGAACAATGCCCTGAAGCTTGGCTATGATCCGGTGACCCGCAACTGGCCCGCGTGGATCGATGAGCTCGGCGTGCCGCGCACGCTGCTGCCAAAAGTGCTGGTGCCGGGCACATCCTTCGCTGCGATCGATCCGGCCATCGCGCGAGCGCTGGGCCTGCCGCCTTCGACCGAGATCGCAGCCGGGACCACCGACGGTGTCGCATCCTTCATCGCGACCGGCGCGGACCAGCCGGGCGATGCCGTCACCTCGCTCGGGACCACGCTGGTGCTGAAGCAGCTCGCTACGCAGCCGATCTTCGCCGCCGACCAGGGCGTCTATTCGCATCGCCTCGGCGAGCGCTGGCTTGCGGGCGGCGCCTCCAACAGCGGCGGCGCGGCGCTGCTGGCGCATTTCACCGCCGAGGAGATGGACCGCCTGACGGCGCAGCTCACACCGGACGAGCCGACCGGGCTCGACTACTATCCGCTGCCAAAACCCGGCGAGCGTTTTCCGATCGCCGATCCTGGCCTCGCCGCGCGGATCACGCCGCGTCCCGCCGAGCCGGTTCGATTCTTCCAGGGCCTGCTCGAAGGCATCGCCGCGGTCGAGACGCTCGCTTATCAGCGTCTGGCGCTGCTCGGCGCGCCAGCTTTGCGCCGTGTGATCAGCATCGGTGGCGGCGCGAAGAACACGCCGTGGACGGACATCCGCCGCCGCTCGCTCGGCGTTCCCGTCACGACAGCAGAACAGACCGAAGCCAGTTACGGCGCGGCGCTGCTTGCGCTGCACGGCGGCCCGCCATGACCAGAGGTCCCGTCGCCGTCACCGGGCTCGGCGTCATTGCCGACCGCTTCGATCATGTGCTGCTCGACCAATGGGGCACCCTGCACGAAGGCCGGATGATCCCGCCCGCGGCCTGCGATTGCGTGAAAAAACTCCGCGAGGCCGGCAAGCGGGTGCTGGCGCTGTCCAATTCCGGCAAGCGCGCCGATGCCAATCAGCTCCGCCTCGCCGCACTCGGCCTGCCGGCGGAGAGCTATGACGGCGTGCTGTCGTCGGGCGAGGTGACGTGGAGCGGTTTGCGTACGCGGGCGCGCGAACCGTTCAAAGACCTTGGCCAGGCCTGCTTTCTGATCACGCGCGACAATGACCGCTCCATCGTGGCGGGACTAGACCTCGGCCTGGTCGACGATGTCAAAGATGCCGACTTCATCCTGCTGGGCGGGCTCGACGATGCGGCCGCAGAGCCGGAACGATGGCGCGACCGCCTGACCATTGCGGCGACGCACGACGTGCCGATGCTGTGCGCCAATCCGGACCTCATGATGTTCGGTGCGGGCGGACTGATCCCGGCGCCGGGCGCCTTGGCGGCCTTCTATCAGTCGCTCGGCGGCAAGGTGACATATGTCGGCAAGCCGCATGCCCCGATCTTCGAAGCGGCGCTGGCGCGGCTCGGCCACCCCGACCCGACGCGCGTCCTCGTGGTCGGCGATTCGCTCGATCACGACATCGCCGGCGGCCGCGCCGCTGCCATGCAGACCGCGCTGATCCGCTCCGGCGTACACCGGGCGGCGCTCGCGGATGCCGCCGATCTGCCACAGGCGATCCTTAAGCTCGCCGGCTCGGAGGCACGCACACCACATTGGACACTGCAACATCTGGCCTGGTGACATCGCGCAATGCAGGAAACCGCTGGTATCAACGAACTCCGCCGCATCTCCGCGCGCGTCGGCAGAAACATCCTGCTGACGCAGGCCGCCGGCGGCAATTCCTCGATCAAGCAGGGCGACGTGCTCTGGGTGAAGGCGTCCGGCATGTGGCTGGCCGATGCCGAGGACAAGGACGTCTTCGTGCCGATCTCGCTGTCCGGTGCGCGCGCCGCGCTTGCCGACGACGACGAGCGCATGCCGCTTGCTGCGGGCCACGACAGCCCACTTCGTGGCTCGATCGAGACCTCGCTGCATGCGCTGATGCCGCATCCGGTCGTGCTGCACGTCCATTCCGTGAATGCGATCGCATGGTCGGTGCGAACCGATGCGACCGACAAGCTGGCCGCACGCCTTCACGGCCTCGCCTGGCAAAGGCTGGACTATCATCACCCCGGCCTGCCGCTTGCACGCGCCGTCAGCGAGTGCCTCGCGCGGCGTCCGGCCGACGTCCTGATTCTGGGCAACCATGGCCTCGTGGTCGGCGCCGAGACCTGCGGCGCCGCGGAAGCTCTCGTCATGGAGGTCGAGCGCCGCCTTGCGCTGCCACCGCGCAGCGCCGCGCTCGCCGACACCACCGCGCTCGCGGAGATCTGCGATGGCACGGCGTACAGCCCGGTGGCGGACCAGCTCAGCCACCAGCTTGCGACCGACCGCCACAACCTTCGCCTCGTCACATCAGGCTCGCTCTATCCGGACCACGTCATTTTCCTCGGGCCCGCGTTGCCCGCGCTCGTGGGCGGCGAAACCCTGACGGCGAAAATCGCTCACACCGCGATGGCCGGTTTGCCCGCTCCCGTCGCCGTGCTGATCCCCGGCAAGGGCACCGTCATTCGCAACGACGCCAATGCAGCCGCGCAGGCCATGCTGAGCTGCCTCGTGCTGGTCGCGAGCCGCCTGCCACTGCGCGCACAGATCAAATACCTGCCGCAAAAGGCCGAGCAGGCGCTGCTCAACTGGGACGCCGAGCGCTACCGGCAGCAGATGACGGCCAGTCGCTGAGAACGCGAACCGTCAGGTCGTCATTGCGAGCGAGGCGAAGCAATCCAGACTACCCCGCGGAGACAGTCTGGATTGCTTCCGCCTTCGCTCGTTGAGCTTCGGCGGACAAGTCGGCGCTTTGCGCCTCGCAATGACGATTGCCTCATAGACATTTTCGCGGAACATAACAGCGAAGATAGTTGAACCGCCTCAAGCGCGGGCAGATGGCCTCTGCGAAGCGCAGCAGATATCCGTCAGGGTCCTGGACCAGGAATTGCCGGCTGCCTTTTTCCTGTCCCCCGATCCGGTACCAGGCGACGTGACATTCCCGAAACAGCGGCCAGTTTTCCCGCGCGAGTGCAGTGAGCAACGGGTCGACCGAGGCCACGAACATCTGGAAATTGATGCCGCGCCCGAGGGGACGCTCAAGCTGGCCGGTTTCCCAGTTGCCATTGTGCTGGCACAGCATGACCTGCGATCCCTGCAGCTCGACATAGACAAAGCCGTTCTCGGGCCGCTGATACGCGATCTGGAAACCGAGAATGTCGCACCAGAAGTGCTTGCTTTTCGCCAGATCGAACACATCGAGCTCGGGGACGAGCGGTGCGAACCCGCCTGTCGGCAAACGGTCGGCTGAATCTTCCATTCGTCTGGTGCTCCCCAAACAGATAAGCGGTCGCCAGTTATCGAGGCCATGCAGTTCGCCCGGCCGGCGCCAATTGTCAAACGCATGACGATCAGGATTCAGTCTGCCTCGTCGTTGCTCTCCAGATTCTGGCGCAGACGGACGATGACGCGCTCCACCGTCTCGATGTCCTTGACCGAGACACCGTCGGCAAGGCCGTTGACCCATGGCGCCTGCAGGCGCATGGCCGCGTCGTAGGCTTGGCGGCCCTTGTCGGTCAAAACGACAAGCTGCGCGCGGCGGTGATGCGGGTTGGTCTCGAAGGCGACGAGCCCCTCACCGTGCAGGTCGTTGACGATCCGCTGCACGTTCTGGCGATTGGCACCGAGATTGCGCGCGAGCCAGGCCACGGGCTCTGGACGGTCGGCGGCGACGACCGCGCCGAGAATTTGCCAGCGCGCGCTGGTGAGCCCGAGCGGCGCGACTAGCCGGTCGCCCGACGTCAAAAGCAGGCCGTTGAGCCGGAACAGGTCGAGCATGATGCCGGAGAGGGCTTCCGCGGCGGGGGTCCGCTTGGTCTTGTTCATATTGTCACCATAAAACTATATTGACATCATAATGTCAACAAAGCATTCTCTATAATACCAAATCGACATCAGGCAACCAGAGAACCGAGGCCATCATGCAGCAGTTGCGCCCTCTCGACCCCGCCTTCCCGATCGAGCGTCAGATCGCGATCGACGCCGGCCCCGTCGTGCTGGTGAACGTGTTCACGCTCGACGCCTCCGACGAGCAGATTTTTCTCAAGGCCTGGCAGGACGACGCGGCCTTCATGAAGCGGCAGCGCGGCTTTATCTCCACCCAGCTTCACCGCGCCATCGGTGAAAGCCCGACCTATCTGAACTATGCGGTGTGGGAGACGAACGCCGATTTCCGGGCCGCATTCATGCATCCGGAATTCCGGGCGAAGATCTCGGCCTATCCGGTCTCGGCCAGCGCTTCACCGCACCTGTTCCAGAAGATCGCGGTCTCCGGCATCTGCGTCGCATGACCGACGCGACCACGCATCAAAGGCAGCCCGGCAATGACTAAAATGATCCATCCGATCGCAGGCGCCGTCGCGATCGCCACGATCGTGACGTTCTGGGTTTCCACCGCGCTCGCGGAACTGTTCGCATCGCAGGCAACCGTCATCCTCGTCAAGACGGCCATACCCTGGGGCTTCCTGTTGCTCGTTCCAGCGCTGGCCGCAACGGGAGGCTCGGGTTTTGCGCTGGCAAAGGAACGGCGCGCCGGATTGATCGCCGCCAAGATCAAACGCATGCCGCTGATCGCAGCGAATGGCGTCCTCGTCCTGATTCCCGCCGCGCTGTTTCTCGCCTTCAAGGCGCGTGCCTCCGAGTTCGATGCGCCTTTCTACACGGTGCAGGCGCTCGAACTTACTGCAGGGGCAACGAACCTCGCGCTGCTTGGTCTCAACATGCGGGACGGTCTCAGGATGAAAGGCCGGCTCCGTCGCGTGGCAGCGTGATCTGCCGACGCAGCGAGGCCATCGCGCCGTAGCATCTGCGACCCGCCGCAGCTAATGCTGCGGGGCGGAGCCCGTGCTTCCGTGCATGAAATTCAGCATCTCCTCCTGCGTGAGCACGCCGTCCTTGTTGCGGTCCATCGCCTTGAAAATTCGCTCGTGAGCAGCCTGAAACTCCTGCAGGGAAATGGTTCCGTCGCCATCACTGTCCATCAGCGCGAAGATGATGTGCAACATGATCGGCGACGGTCCCATTGCTCCTCCACCCATCATGCGGTGGCCCATCATGCCGCCTCCCATCATTCCCTCTTCCATCATACCACGCATCATGCCGCCCTGGCCGGGCATGCCGGCCCCGTCGTGGCCCATCGGACGAGGCTGCATCTGTTGCTGGTCTGGCTGTAGCGTCATGCGGTCCTGCGCCGTCGCGCCGACAGCGCCAAACGACAGGATGAGTGCAGACATCATCACTCTCAAGATGAACCTATGCATTCGAACCTCCTCGGAAAAATCGCGTGCAGTCAATTCCGTTCGACATCCTCCGTCCCAGTTGTGCGGTGAGACATGTTCCCGCGCCCCCTCATGAACGTCGACTTCATCCGGCTTCCTTGATGCAAGTCAATCTGACGCGAAATTGACCTAAGCCGCCGGTCGTTCGCATGCAAGCTCCACCGCGCGGCCGTGGATGCGTCCGCTACGAATGGTCGTGAGCAGGCGGCCGATCAGCGCGCGCAATATTGCCGCGGGCCGCCCGAATAGGGCTGGTAGGTGCAATCCGATGACCGGAACGAGTGATAAAATTGCTCGCAGACCGCAACGTTGCACTGGCCGCCATGCGATTCGGCCGACGGCGGCGCGAGGCTTTCATCTGACGACGCCGGGCGATCCTGGTCGGAGGCGATGGCGCGCTCCGGCGATGTCCCGCTGGACTGTCCGACCGTCGTTGCCGGTGCATTGACATCCACCGCCACCACCTGCTCGGCCTGCTCCACGAACTCCTTCCAGATTTTTGCGGGCAGCGAACCGCCGGTCACGCGGTTCATGGGGCTGTGGTCGTCATTGCCGACCCAGACGCCGACGACGAGATGATCGTCGAAGCCGATGAACCAGGCGTCACGGTAGTCCTGCGCCGTGCCGGTCTTGCCAGCGGCAAAGCCCTGCAACGCCGCGGCACGCCCGGTGCCGTGCTCGACCACGCCGCGCAACAGATCGATCAGTTCGGACTGGTATTGCCCGAGGCTGTGCGGCGAGGTGCCGGACGCGTCGGCCGCCACCTCCCCTTTCTCGGTCACGAGCGCCGCAATGCCGCGCGGGCTGACGGGGGCCTGTCCGGCGCGGACCGCGGCATAGGCCGAGGTCAGGTCGAGCAGCGTCACCTCGTTGCTGCCGAGCGCAAGGCTCGGATTGTTCTTCAGCGGTGCGCGCAGGCCGAGGTCGCGCGCCGCCGCTATCACCTCGCCGATGCCGACCTGCTGGGACAAGCGTACCGCGGCATCGTTCAGTGAATCGGCGAAGGCCTCCGAGAGCGTCACCTCGCCGCGGTGGCGGTGCCCGTAGTTCTTGGGCTGCCAGCCGCGGATATCAATCGGCGCATCGAGCACCGTGTCGCTGGGCGTGTAACCCTGGCGCAGCGCGGCATAGTAGTCGAACAGCTTGAACGCGGAGCCGGGCTGCCGCTTGGCGTCGACGGCCCGATTGAACTGGCTCGTATCGTAGCTTCGGCCGCCGACCATCGCGAGCACCGCGCCGTCGGGCCGCATCGCGACGAGCGCCGCCTGGCCGACGTTCTTCTCGCCGCCGGATTTGGCGAGCGTCGATTGCACGATGTTCTGGGCCAGCTCCTGCAAACGGAGATCAAGCGTCGTGCGCAGGCGCACGGTGCCGCCGGTCGCCGGTATGATCGGCGCGGCCTTGTTGTAGACCCAGTCCGCAAACCAGCCGGTCGATGGCGATGCGACCTCGCCGGCCACCGGCGTCGCCGGATGTAGTTTGGCGACCAGCGCATCCTCCTCGGTCAGCTTGCCGTTGGCCACCATTGCATCGATCACGCTGGTCGCCCGCTTGCGCGCGGCGCCAAGGTCGTGAAACGGATCGTCATGGCTCGGCGCGTTGATCATGCCCGCCAACATGGCCGCCTCGGCGAGGCTCAAACGGCCGACAGTCTTGCCGAAATACAGTTTTGCGGCCGCTGGAAATCCGACCGCACCGGAGCCCAGATAGACGTTGTTCAGATAGCTGGTCAGGATCTCGTCCTTGGTCAGAAGATGCTCGATCCACAGCGAGATCGCCGCTTCCTGGAGCTTGCGCTTGTAGGTTCGCTGCGGACCAAGAAAGAGGATTTTTACCAGCTGCTGCGTGATCGTGCTGCCGCCCGCCACCACCCTGCCGGCCTCGCTGTTGGCGCGGAAGGCACGCACCATCGAGAGCGGATCGACGCCATAGTGCCGATAGAAGCGGCGGTCCTCGATACTGAGGACCGCGTCGATGACGTTGGCGGGCATGTCCGTCGCCGCCACCGGCGCCAGCTGCAAATTGCCGTTGCGGAACAGGTCGTGCCCATCGGCCGATGTCATCACGATCACGCGCCGCGACGTCACCTCGGCCGCCGTCGGCCACGGGAATGCGACCAGGAACCCTGCTGCGATGCTCGCCGACGCAATGAGGACGAGGCAGACAAGCGCGACGACGACGTAGCCGAACCGCGACCTCGAGGGCCTTTGCTGCGTACGATCGCTGCCCCCGCGTGGTTGCGCAGTCATGTCGGGACGCTCCGCGGAAGCGGCTGCATTGGCGATGGGTTCGTCGGGCATTTCACTCGTTCCGCGCCGCATTTCAGGGAGGAGCCTCTGGCGTTCGGGCCAACGCCTCCGGGGCTTGGCGGATGCAGGCCAACGCAAGTGCATTGCCGGAGTTCCCGCAGCAACGCCGCAAGAACAACACGCGGGCGCACGTTCGCGTTTTGGAACCATCGCGTCCGGCGCTCATTGCCCTCCCCGTGGGCTGCGCCGCGTCGGAAAAAAATCGGGGCCGGCGACTTGCCGGCCCCGAACGATTCGTCACTCCGTGTCAGTCGCGATCGTGGTCATGATCAAAATCGTGGCCGCGGTCGAAATCGAACATGTCGAACAGGTCGCCGATCGCCGGCATGTTGACGGGAACGTAGGGATTGTAGTCGTCCATGCGCGGATTGGGCAGGTTGTCGCGGCTGCGTGCCGTCAGCTTGCCGAGGTACCAGTTGTGTTCGACGAATTTTACGAACGAGGAGTGCTCGTTGTAGACATGGCTGACGTGGCCGCCGCGTGAGAACCGCGACACTGCGATCATCGGAATGCGCGGGCCGGTGCCGAAGAAGTCGACGGGCTGGATGAAGCCGGAATCGTAGTAGCCGCCGCCCTCGTCCACCGTGACGAAGATCGCCGTCGTCTCCCACTGCTCCCTGTTGCTCTGCGCGAGTTCGATGATGTTCTTGGTGAAGGCCTCGAACAGGCCGAACTTCGACGAGGCCGGGTGGCCGTCCATGGTGCCGTCCGGCTTGACATAAGAGACTGCCGGCAGCGTGCCTTGCTTCAGATCATTGAACAGGTCGGTGACGTCGCGCATGTGGTCGGCGCGCATCGCCGGATAGTTTTGCTGATACTCGAACGGATTGCAGATGTCGCAATAAAGGCCGTCGAGCGGCGCGCCAGTGCCGGACACGGTGTAGCCGCCGCCATAATACTTCCACGGGATATTCTTGGCGCTCAGGAGATCGCCGATCGATGTCATCGTGACCGCCGGGATCGATCCGGCTCCGCTCGGCGTGCCCTGCGGCGTCCAGGCCGGGCTGATATTCACGGCGTTGTAGTAGTGGCCGGCGTCGCATCTCGCTTGCACGCGGTACGGCAGCTTGCCGAGGTAATCCAGGATCGGCTTCACGCCGGGCGCCGCCGGATCGGAGCAATTGAACCACTGCTTGCGCGCGGTATAGAGGTTCAGCGTGTTGGCTTGCGGATCCGGATCGTAGATGACGGTGGCCGGCGGGGTCGCCGCATTGCCCTTGCCGTCGCCGAAAAACACCTGGTCGGCGAAGCCGAGCGGCACGCTGTCCGGACCGGTGCCGCCCATGACCGGCTGGTGATAGTTGTCGCTCATGGTGTAGCGGTCGGCAAGCAGCTTGAGATAGGGCACGTCGCCGTTCTGCATGTTGAAGAACGCCATGGTCTGCCCGGTATCGTGCGGCGTGCCGCCGGGCGCCGTCGAATAGGTCGTGGTCACGGCCGATTGCAGGTCGTGCAGGCAGCCGGTCGGATTGCGGCGGCTGACATGACTATCGTCGATGGCGCAATCCATCTGCTGATACATCTGGAAGAACTGATGGATGGTGTCGCCGGTATAGGCGTCATACGGCATGGTCGCTCCGGTCAACTGAAACGGACCCGGCGGCAGCGTATTGACATTGGTGATGCGGGCGTCCGGACCCACCTTGTTCGGCAGGCCCGTTCCGCCCGTACCGAACAGGAACTGGTCCGCGGCCGGCAGGCCGGGATCGCCACCGGGCAGGCCGAGAATGGCGGCCGCGGGCGGGTTCTGCACACCCGCCAGATCCGGCGCGGGCAGCGTCGCGTACAACGTCTTGTTGGCCGGACCTACGCTGATGAAAAACTTGCCGCCGTTCGGCGCGGAGGTGATCTGGAACTGGTGCGCGCGATCGAAATTCTCGTTCGGCGAGCCGTCGGCCTTCACGATGCGCTCGGACAGCAGGTTGAGCACATGCTCATCGTCCGACTTCGGCTGGTAAGTCGCAAACAGATGATCAAAGCTACGGTTCTCGCCGACGATAATGATGACGTGCTTGATCGGCGAGGCGGTCCTGATGCGTTCAACGGCATTCTGCGAGGCAGTTGCCTCTTCCGCATGAACGGCCCGTGACAGCGCAAGGGTGATCACCGATGCGCCCAGCAGCAATCGGCCAAGCCTCCGCGCGAGCGAAGCTTTCGACATAGCTCTCTCCTGTTGGATTTTGGAAATGAACAGCAACAGAATCGTGCTTACTGCGAGTCGATGACGCGTAATTCAGCGCTTGCGTAACAGTTCGGAGACAACGTCGCGGCAGGATGGTGGCAGAGCGATTGAGCGCTGGTCGGTTCGAATCATCCTGAACACGGGATCGCGCGTACTCTCACACAAGCTCCGACTCCGGGATTTCTCGCGCGAGGCGCGATCGCAATGGCGCGAGGCCTTGGGCATGATGTCGCCATTTGCCAACAGACGACGCGTAGATCGGACGCCGCACCTGCACGGCGCTCGCGGTCGCCGACGGCGCCGGGCTTTCATCGAAGCGCAGCACCTCGTCCGCCCAAGGCAGCCCGAGAAAACCGATGATGTTTCGGCTCGACGTTTCCACGTCACGCACGATGTCCTCGTAATTCACGACCATCAGCGCGTGAGACGGCAAGGTCGCCTGCCAATGCTGCACCAGGCGGCGAAAAGCCAGAATGGTGTCCGCCAGTTCGACCTGATCGTAGGCGAACGGAAACTTGCCCTGAAAATGTGCCTTGTAGATCGCCCAGCCGGCATCGAGGGGATGACGCTGCACCAGGATGATCTTTGCAGCCGGGAGCGCCGCATGAATCAGCCCGCAATGGAGATGGTTTTCCAGCGTCTTGTCGACGAAACGCACATTCGCAGGCAGGCGGAATGCTGCGGCCTCCATATATCGCTTGCCGAGCCGGGCCGGATCGGCCGCACCGGCCTGGTCCGACACCGCGCGGACGAGTTCAGAAGCGAATGCGCCGGTTTCGCCGGCCGAACTCATCGCCGGGTGGCTCGCGATTAATCTCTCGACCAGAGTCGTCCCGGTGCGCGGCAAGCCGGTCACGAACACCGGGGACGCGGCGGCATGGCCTGGCGGCGCGGAGGCAATCCAGTCTGGCGTATGCAGGCGGATCACCCGCTCGATCTCGGCCACCGCAGTCGCACGATCGCCCGCCACCAAGCGGCGCTGCAAATCGCACCCGGCCTGCACATGCGCGAAGGCGTGCGCCCAACGATCGAGATCCTCGCACTCCTTGCCGAGCGCGAACCGCAGCAGGATTTCGCCCGGCTGCGGCAGCTTTCCGTCGTGGATCACCGCCTCCATCTCGTCGACATGGTTGCGGTCGGCGCTCTGGACGCGCAGGTCCGAGCGCAGATAATGCGCAAGGGCGTAGTGCGGATCGCGGGCGATGGCGGCATCGCAATGCGCTTCCGCATCGGCAAGCCGACCGGTCATGCGCTCGGTCGCCGCCAGGTTGAACAGGTATTGCGGCACGTCCGGTCGTGCCTCGACCGCGCGGAGGAAAAACTCTTTGGCCCTGCGGTGCAGCCCGAGCAGGCCGAACATCGCGCCCAGCGCATCGAGCGCATCGGCTGCCACGCCGACGCGCTTTGCGGCGGCCTCCGCGGCCGAAAATGCCGCGCGGCTGTCACCGCCAAGGAACAGGCATTTGGCGCGGAGAATGAGCGGGATGGCCTGGTGCGGCGCAAGCCTGGCCGCACGATCGGCGCAGACGACCGCAGCGTCGCGCCGGCCGCGCTGCAGGGCCGTCTCGGCCAGCAGACACCACGCCGCCCAATCCTCGGCGTTGGCGGCGAGAATTTTCGCGCAGATGCGCTCGGTCGCGGCGATATCACCCGCACCGAACGCGCGCCGGGCTGCGTCGATGCCTGACGGCTGTTGCCGATCCGGAATAGCCGTCCTCAATCAACCAGCTCCTGCCTTGAAGCAAAGCGCCCCGGAGCCGAGGCCCCGAGGCGTCGATGCGCAATGTGCGATCGCGATCAATCGTGGTCGTGACCGCCGTGGCCGTCGAAGTCGAAGCTCGCGAAGAGATCGCCGAGCGCCGGACGGTTGAGCGGCACGTAGGGGTTGTCGTCCGACGTCTTCGGATTCGGCAGATTGTCGCGGCTGCGATCCGAGATCTTTGGCAGATCCCAGTTCCGCTCGATGAACTTCACGATCGAGGCGTGATCGGTGTATTCGTGCGAGACGCGTCCGCCACGCGAATATTTCGAGACCACGATCATCGGAATGCGCGTGCCGTCGCCGAAATAATCGAGCGGCTGCACATAGCCGGAGTCGTAGTAGCCGCCACCCTCGTCGGTCGTGACCAGGATCGCGGTCGACTCCCAAAGCTCCTCGTTCGACTGCACTTCTTCGATGATCTTGCGCGCAAAACCCTCGAACAGCGAGAATTTCGACGAGGCCGGATGGCCGTCATTGAAGGTCGACGGCTTCACCCACGACACCGCCGGCAGATTGCCGCTGGCAATGGCGTCGTAGAGATCATTGGTGTCCTTGAGGTGGGCATCGCGCTGCTCGGCATGCGTCATGATCGACGCCGAGTACAGGAACGGATTGCAGATGTTGCAGTAGAGATAGGCGACCGGATCGAGCGCACCGAAATTGGTGCCCTCGCCCGGCGCGGTCTTGAAGTCGTTCCAGCGTTCGCCGAAATAGGCCCAGGACACCTGGGCGCCGTTGAGCACGTCGCCGATATGCTTCTGCTTGATGACCGGCGGCAGCGTGAACGGACCGTTGTTGATCGGGTCGGTGGCGCCGGAGCCTATATAGGCGGGAACGTAGTTGTTCAGCAGGTAGTAATGGTTCGGCGCGCAGTTCGGCGAGACGTGCAGGGCGTTGAGATAATTGACGATGCTCGCAACGCCCGGCTGCGTCGGATCGGAGCAGTTGGTGTAGCTGCCGCCGCCATAGCCGTCATTGGTGTACCAGTTGTTGGTCTCCGGCGCCGGATTCGGGTTTTCGACCTCGTCGACATACACGGGCGGATTGGAGCCGGGCACCAGCACATGGTTGGGAGTCGCCGGGTTGCCATTGGCGTCGGCGTACCACAGCGCGTCGGCATAGCCGAACATCATCTGGTTGGCGAAGGTGCCGCCCATGACCGGCTGGTGGTAATTGTCGAGCAGCGTGTACTCGCGAGCGAGCTTCGCGAAATACGGCGCATCGCCTTTGGCCACGTTGTTGAAACCCATCGCGATGTTGCCTTCCTTGAGCAGAGGCGACGGGGCGGGCGACGGGAATGGCTTGCCGTTGCTGCCCGAAGAGACGGTCTCCTCGACCCAGGGGAACAGGTCGGCCTGACAGCCGCTCGCATTCTGTCGCGACACCTTGCCGGCGTCGCAGTCGAGCTGCTGCCACATCTGATAGAAGCGGTGCACCGGGCTGCCGCCATAGGTGTCGTAGAGACTCGCGCCCTGCGCCGTCACCAGCGGATAGGGTCCGTTCGGCAGGTTGGCGGCGTTTTGGATGCGCGTGTCCGGCGAGTTGCCGGCAATGCCGGTCGCCCCCTCGGTCAGCAGCGGCAGATCCTGCGTGCGCAGGCTGAAATGGGCGCCATTGTCATCGCTCTCGGCCTGCTTTGCGAGATCGAGGCTTGCCATGCAGCCCGGACCGTTGAGCGCCGCCGTATTGACATCGGGATAGCAGGACTGCGGCGCATAGGAGGTTCCGGGCGTCTGCAGCTTGTTGCCAGTGGTGTTGTAGGGCGTCTTGCTGCCGGGGTGGTTGGAATAGAAATTGGTGTCCTCGGCGGCGAACTGCGCGGCCTTCGCATAGTTCGGTCCCGGCGTGCCGTCGATGTTGATGATGCCCTTGGAGAGCAGATTGTCGACGTGCTGGCCGTAAGACGGCACGTAGGTCGCGAATACATGGTCGAAGGTGCGGTTCTCGCCCATGATGATGATGACGTGCTTGATCGGGGTGTCCGCCTTTCGGTCGCCGACGTGGGAGCCACCCAGGTTGGCGTCGGCCGCGTAGGCGTCGCAGCCCATCAGCGAGAGAATGGCGGCGGTGACGACCGTCCGATCGCGCAGTCGTTGTGTCAGCTGCTTGAGCATCATGTCCTCATGATGAGATGAATTGAAAAAGCCCGACGCGACGTAATGTCGCGCCAGAGCCTAAGCGGCCGACATGACAGGTTTGCTTCAGGATCGTGTCATCGCGTGTGGGACTGCAATTGTTGCGCGGAAAAAATCGCGCGACGTATCGGCTGGAGTCCGCTGCGATCGTCCGGCCGATTCGCTTTGCGCGGGAACGCCGCTCAGGCTCAACGCAGCGTCACAGCACCGGTGCCTTGGTGTGGGCCTCCGGCGGCGACAATGACGACACACGATCGCCGCTTCCGGGCGAACTTGGGATTCGGGACACCGGGCGCATTTAGGTTATATGACGGCGAACGCCCCTCCAGCCTGTTCCCGTCATTGTCATGATCGCCGTCGCCTTTCTCGTCCTGCTTGCGCTCGCGAGCCTGCTGCTGGCGTGGATCGACCTGCGCCGCGGCATCATTCCCGACTGGCTCAATCTGGCGATCGCCGTCCTGGGCCTTGCCAGGATTGCGATAGCAGACGATTGGCCCTTGGCGCTCAGCGCGGCCGCCGAGGGCATCCTGACCGGCGCGATCGTCTGGCTGCTGCGCTGGCTCTATTTCCGGCTGCGACAGCGCCAAGGCCTCGGGCTCGGCGACGTCAAGCTGCTCGCGGCCGCCGCAATCTGGGTCGGCATCGCCGGCATCCCGCTGCTGCTGCTGGTCGCATCGCTCGCAGCGCTCGCGGCCGCCGGCATTCTGCATCTGGCCGGCGAAAAGATGACCCGGCAGACGGCGCTCCCCTTCGGACCGTTTCTGGCGCTCGGGCTGCTGACCACACTCGCTGTTCAGCAAACAGGCTGGACCGTCTATTGACGGCGGTTGCCGCGCGGCGGCGGATCGCCGGGCGGAGGATCGCCGCCCTCGTCGGCCTGCGCGCGTAACGCGCTTGTCGACGACGTGCCGGGCTGGGGCAAGCTCAGGATTTCCGTCTGCTTGTCGCGTTCAAGAATCACCTCGCGGCCCTGCACCGCGCGCAAGCGCCAGCCCTGGAAATCCTCGCCGATCTTCAGGCGCAGCGCCGCTCTGGTCCCCTGATCGACGAAGATCGCAAAACTCTCATCGTCGCCGGCGACGGTGCCGACCAGCGCGAGCGGCGGCCGCTCGACCCGCGGTGCCTTTGGCGGTGGCGGCGCCGTTGCCACGATGACCGGCGCGGCAGCAGCCGGCGGCGGCCGGCGCGAGGCTGAAAAGATCGGCCGCTCACGCGTGTTCGACAGCGTCGCAAGCGGGATCGCCCACAGCGGATTGGCGCTCAGCGCACGTTCCTGCGGTGGAGGCGGCGCCTCGGCCGCCCGGATCACAACCGGCGTGGCGGGTGCCGGCTGCTCCCACAACGACGGCACCGATGGCGTATCGGCACGACGCGGCGTCTCGATCTCGTGACCGCTCTCGTCCCCCGGCAAGGCCGTGGTCGAAGCAGGCATCGCGAATGCGGACACCAGCAGCAGCGCGAGCGTCCAGGCTTGCTTTGGCATCGTCCGGAGCCAGTTCATTTTGCCCCTTGCCACTGGCCGGAGACCGCGATCACGACGCGCAGCCTGCCATCGCCGCCTGTCGAAGAGCCGGCGGGTGCCTGCACCACCAGCTGGTCGACGAACAGAAACGGCATGCCGGCCTCGATGTCGTACAGCAGTTTCTGCAGCGAGGGCTGACCGATCTCGCAGTTCGCGATCACGGTGACGAAGCCTGCCTTTGACTGCGTGCCCTGCAGATCGACCTGGGAGGACAGGACATTGCCGCCCAGCCTGGTGACCGCGTCAGAGACGCGCTGCAACAGCGCCGCACCTGCAACGGTGACGGTCGCGCCGTCCAGAAATGGCGAGCCCGCCGGACCCTGAATGTCCACAGCCGAGCCATGGGACGCCGTCGTCCTGCGGCCTTCGAACTGCTCCAGCATGGCCCGCGCAGCGCCGACTTCGGCGCGCTTGCCGAGCATGTCGATGACCGCACCTCCGATCACGAACAGCGCCAGCAGCATGACGCCGGCATAGGCGGCCGCCGCTGGCAGCGGCTTGCCCAAGACTTTCTGCAGCGTTGCAGCCTGATTCATGAGCCTGATCCGAAATAAGGCGTGACATGCGCCTCGACATGGAAGCGCTCGCCGGGATCCTCCGACGCGCGCGTGGTCGGCGCAAAGAACGTCGCGCGGGTGAACTGCGGCGACTGCTCGATCAGCCGGATCAGCGACGGTGCGTCCTGCGTCAGGCCTGCGACCTGCATCTTGTCGCCCTCGATACGCAGCTCCGTTACATAGGTGGTGTCCGGCAGCACGCGCGAGATGCCTTCGAGGACCATGACGCTCGACGGCGAGGTCTGCTTGCGCCGGGCGAGCAGCGTCTCGGCCGAGCCACCGCCCCGATCGAGCCGAAGCGCTGCGCGACGCTGCGTGATCCGCTGGCCCAGCTCCTGCCGTTCGGCTTCGAGCGAGCCGACCACATAGGTCGAGATCGCAAACGAAGCCAGCGCCGCGACGCAGCTGCCGAGCAGCACGAGGCGCAGCAGGCGCGGCGCATCGATGGCGGAGGCGCCGGCCAGCCGATGCTCGAACATCGTGACCTCGTCCGCTCCGTCTGCGGCATCACTCGGCGCAACCCGCCCGATGACAGAGGCCGCGCCGAGATCCTGCGCGAGCTTGACGAGCGGCTCGATCGTCTGCTTCGAGGTGGCCGCAAGCGTCAGCGCGATGCGGTCGCCCGCGACCAGTACCGGCTGCGTCAGGCCGAACACCGCCTCGCTTGCCGTCCACGGCGTGAGCCGGTCGATCTGGGCACGGATCATGCCACCCAGAAAATCGGCGGCCTGCTTTGGAAAATCGACGCCGCGAAACAGCACCTGGTCCGGCCGCATCCGGATCTCGATCCGGCTGCCGCGGAACGCGGCGCGCCACTGTGCGCCAGGCGCCGGCTCCATGCGGCCATGATCGAGGTGGAACGCGAGATCAGGCAGCGCGATGCCCTTGCGCCCCGACCCTGCATGCGCGGTAAAGGCGTTGGCCTCGCCTTCCACGACAACGACGCGCCGATGCGGCGAGATCCTGGTCATCACGGCATCGAGCGCGGCCGCGACGCCCGACATCCACACTGCAAACAGGTCCTTCAGTTCCGACATCATCTCTCGTCAAAACTCCGTTGAAGCGCGCCGGAGCATCGGCACGTCATTCTGCCATGACAGAACCCGGTAAGGGTTCTCTTCCTTGTCTTTGCCGAGACGGATCACGATTTCGGACATCATCTGCCGCCCGTTCGGAAAGCGCAGCCGGACCTCGATCCGGTAGGCGCGGCTCTTTTGCGCCGACGCGCTGGCGGCGGCCGGGCCGAGCGCCGCGGCGATGGCGGCCTTGTCGTTCGCGAGCGAGCCACGACCGTCCAGGAACTGCTTCAAGAGGAGCGGCGTCATGCCGGGCAGTGCCGCAATCACCTCGGGCGTCGCGCTCAGGGCGTCGACGCCGGCCGCACCGCTGAACACGGTGACGTAGGGCAGCGCCCGCGCCACCAGCGCCGGTGGCGGGCCAAGCACGAGCGCGAGCTCGTTGATGTGGGCGAACGGCGCCTGTCGCGGCGAATAGGTCCGGCCTGCCGCCCGATAAAGCGCATCCTCTTTTCCTCCGCCGTCCCCCGTCACCTTGGTGCGCCAGGCGACGATGCGGTCGGCATATTCCCGCGCGCCTTCCGCCGATGCACCAAGCACGGTCAAGAGGCCGGCGATCAGCTCTTTGGGTGCCGCATTGAGGTCGATCCGCGCCGCTTCCGACACAAAGCTGACCGCAAGATCCACGCCACTCAGGCGGGTGTGAAACGATCCGTGCGTCGGCCGCGCCTCGTCGCCTGCGAGCTGCAATTGATAGGCGGTCAGTTCGACGCCGGCGGAGACCAGGCCTTCGGCCTGCACCGCCTCGTCGGTGACGGCGAGCGCACGCGCGGAGTTCGACAGATAGATGGAGAAGACCGTCACCAGCGCGGCCAGCGCGGCAAGCAACCACAGCACCGCGACAATGACGAAGCCGCCCTGGGATGACGCGCGGGATGCGAAAAACCTTGTCATCCGTTTTCCCCCGGCTTCGCGGGCGCGACCGGACCGTCACCCTTGCCACCGTCCTTCGTGTCGCCCTTTGCGTCGTCATCGGATTTGGCGGCCGCATCGACATGCACCGTCGCCACAGTCGACACCGAAAGGACGCGTCCGCTGCCCGCCTCCCGCACGGTCAGCCTGATCAGTGCCGGCAGCTTGTCCATATCGTGCCAGACATCGTGGAATACATGATCCGGACCGGCATAGGACAACGACAGGCCCAGCGGCGATCGCAGCAGCACCACGGGATCGGCCCCGTGAATCTCCGACGGCGAGACGCCGGGGGACAACGGCGCGAATGGCGCCCGCGTGCGCACCGTCACGAACTGGCCCCTGTCGGCGGCTTCGCCGATCCGCACCACGTCCAGCCCGATGCCGACATTGGGACCGAGCGCGGTGCGCACGAACGTCACCGCAAGTGCCGAGCCCTCGAACAGCGGCTTCTTCCTGTCGCCGCTTGCCGGCACATATTCGGCGGCGGCGAGGTCGGCGGCGACCCGCTGCATCGCGATGCCCAAAATCTCGCTGCGTTGAATGCGGTCGATGCCATGATTCCAGTTCGGCAGCCATTGCGCGGTCAAGGTTGCGAGCGCGGACAGCACGAGACCGGTCAGCGCCAGCGCGATCAGCGCTTCGATCAGGGTGAAGCCCCGCTCGCCAGATCGCTCCGTGGCCCGCATGATCGTCATTGCCGAGGCCTTTGCATGAGACGGACGGTCTCGAGCTCGGCGGTCGCGCCGGACGCCGCCCGCACCCGGACCTTTACCAGTTCGGGAATCCAGGCCACGTCGGCCTTGTCGACGATCCAGTTCCCGCCGACCGGGCCGATATCGATCTGCCAGTGAAAGTCGCGCAGCTGCCCGGACAGCACGCCGGGCCGCAGCGCCTTGCGCGGCGGCACTTCGGTTGCGAGCACGCTCTGCGCGGTCTGCATCAGCGCGACACGGTTTTCCAGCGTCCGCACCCCGCGCGCATTGGTCGACATGACAGAGCCGATCGCGACGATGGCCACCGCCACGATCGCAAGCGCGATCAGGACTTCGAGGATCGTGAAGCCGGCATCATACCGGTCAATTGGCAAAAGGCGCGCGGGAGACAATTTCGATCCTTCCGGTCAGCCAGTTGACGCGTATCTCGTAGGTCTGGTCCAGCCGTGTCAGCGCGATCGCGCCGCCGCACGACATCCCGTCGGCGAAAAAGCTGATGGTCGACAGCGCCGCACGCTGGCGGCAGGTCTGCGGCAGCAAGGCATCGAAGCGCACGTCCTCGGGGATACGCAGCGCCTGCGCCGTCGCCCCGGAGCGGATCGCGCGCGCGGGCGCATCGACCAGCGTCGCGACGTCGCCGTGACGGCGGATCGCGATGTCGCGATCCATCTTCAGGAGCGTCGCCGCCTGCAGCGCATAAGCCTGCAATTGTGCGCGCGACGTGTGGCGGGCGAGCGCCGGCATCAGCACGGCCGCCAGCATGGCGATGAGCGCGATGACGCACACCATCTCCAGGAGCGTAAAGCCGTGTTGATCGGACCTCGTCATCCCCTAGTCATTGCGCGCGCTCGTCATGGTGTCGAGCGAAATGTCGGCGGCGGTGCCGCTGCCGCCTTCCTGGCCGTCCGAGCCCAATGAGATGATGTCGTAGGCGGCGTGCTCGGCAGGCGCACGATAGATGTAAGGATGGTTCCAGGGATCGTTCGGGACAGCGCCGCCCTTCAGATAGGGCCCGTTCCAGGCGGCGATTCCCGGCGTCGGGCGGACCAGCGCGGTGAGCCCCTCGGCGCTCGAGGGATAGCGGCCGGCGTCGAGGTTGAAGAGATCCAGCGCGCTGGAAAAGCTCTGCATCTGGATCTTGGCCGCCTTGACCTTGGACTCGCTCAGATAGTTGAGCACGCGTGGGCCGACCAGGCCCATAATCAGGCCGATGATGGTGATCACCACCAGCATCTCGACCAGAGTGAAGCCGAGCTCGCCATGGCTGTCGTGCCGGCGATTTACGTCTCTCTTGGACAAAGCTTCTTTTCGCATGACGACCTCCGATTATCCGACGAGCTGGGTGACCGAGAGGAGCGCGGTCATGACCGAGACGATCAGGCCGCCGACCACGGTCGAGATGGAGATGATGGCGAGCGGGCCGATGATGGCGACGACGCGGTCCAGGCTGCGCTGCAGTTTTGCTTCGTAGAATTCGGCGACCCGGCCCGCCAGCACCGGCAGCTGCCCGGTTTCTTCGCCGAGCCTGAGCATCCGCACCGCCATCGGCGGCAGGCTGTTGGCCGCCGACAGTCCTTCGGACAGTTTTCCGCCGTGCCGCACGCGGTCGGCGGCGACCGACCAGGTTTGCGCGTCGCCGGTGACCGCCATGATGTCGACCAGGATGCGCAGCGTCGCCGTCAGATTGACGCCGCTCGAGAGCAGGACGCCGAGGTTCCGGCAGAACAGGCTGGTCCGGTAGAAGCGGAAGATGCTGGAGATGCCCGGCAGCCGCGCGATGGCGCCGATCAGGGCGGCTCGCGCGCCGCGTTGGCGCAAGGTGAACCAGATCGCGGCGATCACGGCGGCGACGGTCAGCGAGAGCGCCGTCGCATTGCCGCGCATGAGCTCCGACAAATGGATGAAGAAGCTCAGCGCCGAATCCGACTTGTCGCCGAAATCCTGCAGCACGGAGGAGAATTGCGGCAGCACGAACAGAATGAAGAACAGCATCACACAGGCGGCCGCGACCAGCACGAAGGCGGGATATTGCATGGCATCCGACAGTTTTCGGCGCATCCGCTCGGCGCGCTCGCGCTCGCTCCCGACGAGCTCCAGAACCTGATCCAGTGTGCCCGAGACCTCTCCGACGCGGACCAGCGCGACGTACATCGGCGGAAACAGCAGCGGATGGCCACCGACCGCCTCGGCAAAGCTCTCCCCGGTCAGCAGCGCCGCACGCAATTTGGCGACCACAGGGCGCAGGCGGCCGACATCGGCATCGCTCGCCAGCAGTTCGAGCGCATCGTCGAGCCTCGCGCCGGCCTTCAATAGCAGCGCGAGGTCGCGCGTGAACGTCGTTACCTCCTCCGCGCTCGGCTTGCCGAACAAGCCAAAACCGGCGCCCGCGGCGACGGCGCGCTTCTCCTCTGTCGTCTCGATCGGCAGCAGATGCAGATATTCGATGCGGGCAGCGACCTCGCGCTCGGTCGGCGCCGAGAGCGTGCCCTGGACGATCTCGCCGGTCTGTGTCAGGGCCCTGTAGCGAAATGTCGGCACGCTTCACCTTTTAGCGGGCGGTGGTGACGCGGAGGATTTCCGCAGGGCTGGTCAGGCCGGAGCGGCATTTGGCCAGGCCGTCATCGAGCATCGTCGTCATGCCGCCGCGGATCGCGGTCTGGTCGACCTTGTGTCCGTCGGTCTTTTCGCCGATCAGCTCGCGTAGCGTATTGTCGAGTTCGAGCACCTCGAACACGCCGAGCCGGCCGCGATAGCCGGTGCCGCCGCAACGCTCGCAGCCGCACGGCCGATGGATGGTCTCGCCGACCCGGAAGCCGAGCGAAGACAGGCGCGGATCCTCGGCCATGTCCGTGGCATCCAGCACCTTGGCAGACTTGCAGCGCTCGCAGAGCTGCCGCACCAGCCGCTGCGCGATGACCGCGCGCAGGGTCGAGCGCAACAGATAGGCCTCGACGCCGAGATCGAGCAGGCGCGGCAGGGCCGCGGCCGCGGTTTCGGTATGGAGCGTGGTCAGCACGAGATGCCCGGTCAGCGCGGCATGAATGGCGACATGGGCGGTCTCGGCGTCGCGGACCTCGCCGACCATGATCACATCGGGGTCCTGGCGGACGAACGAGCGCAGCGCGCTGGCAAAGGTCAGTCCGATGGCCGGCTTGACCTGCGACTGGTTCACGCCGGCAATCTCGTATTCGACCGGGTCCTCGATCGTGAGAATCTTGCGGGTCGGCTCGTTCAGGATCGACAGGATGGTCGCCAGCGTCGTGGTCTTGCCGCTGCCGGTCGGCCCGGTGATGACGATCATGCCATGCGGCAGTTTCAGGAGGCGCCGCAGCCTGACTTCGTCGGCCCGCGCAAAGCCGAGCCTGTCGACGACGAGCAGGTTGCGGTCCTTCGGCAGGATGCGGATCACGGCGGATTCGCCATGCTGGGTCGGCATGATGGCGACACGGATGTCGATGTCGGTGCGCCCGACGTGCAGGCGCGCGGCGCCGTCCTGCGGCAGGCGGCGCTCGGCGATGTTCAGGCTTGCGATGATCTTGATCCGCGAAATCACCGCCTGCGGCAGCACGCCGGCAGGGGAGGCGACGAGCCGCAACAGGCCGTCGATCCGCATCCGGACCACGAGGCCCGACGCAAACGGCTCGACATGGATGTCGCTCGCGCGCAGTTCGATGGCCTTTTCCAGGAGATCGTTGACCGCGCGCACGACGGGCGCGCCGCTCGCCAGGTCGCGCAGGCTTTCGATATCGTCCTCGCGGAGCTGCGCGGGCCCATCCGCATCGCGCTGGCCCTCGACCTGGTCGGTGACGAGCCGCTGGTCCAGGACGATGGCGAGTTCGTCGAACGCGGCGATCCGGATCTCGATGTCCGACCCGAGCACGATTTCCGCCGCACGCCTGGCCGCGAGGTCAGTCGGATCGGCAATGGCGAGCACCCGCCGGTGGTCTTCGGACCGATAGGGAAAAACCAGCGTCTCCCGCAGAAATCGCTGCGAGAAAACGGCGACCAGCGGCGTCGCCGCCAGCATATCTTGCAGCGCAACACGTTCGCAGCGGAAGAAGCGGGCCGCCTCGTCGGCGAATTCACCCGATGAAAGCGTGGTCATCTCCCACAGCTTGGCGAGCGAGGCCGCTTGCGGATTGCGCGGACCGCCACCCTGCCGGTCGGCGAGCCCGGGATCGATCGTCTGCTGCGCCTCGGTCGGCTTGAGGTGCCCGGCCAGACGAAGATGCTCGATGAATTGCGATGGCTGATGACCGGTCATGCGTCTTTCCAGTCGCACCACTTCGATTGAGTTGATGGTGCAGCGCAACTAGCGGCTGATCTCCGAAGCCCGCCCGAAGTCCGCGCACCATCTTCGCTTGACGTCGGCGGGCGTCATCTGCTCCGCGGGGTTATCGATCCGAACTATGACACGTGTACGAAATGGCGAAACACTGCCAACAGCTTGCCGAAAGGACACACCCTGTTATCATCGTCATCTTCAACCTATCCAGCAAGCCAACTAAACATTACTGTCATCTTTCCCCGTTAGGCAAGGCGAGCTTGCCCGGATCAGCCGCCGCTCGTTCATGGCGGCATAGTTTTGAGTTGAGAATTTGGGGAAGACATGGTGCGCCTGGGCATTCAGCGCCGCCTCCGGACAACCGCACGCAGCCTTTCTGCGATCGCGATCACGCTCTGCACGATCAGCCTCTTGGCATCGTGCAATTCCGCAACGGTTGGAACCACGGCGCCGGCCGATATCGACGTGCTCGACAAGGTGCGCTCGCTGGACATCATGCCCCGGCAGTCGCAGGCCGCGGGCGCGCCGGAGACCTTGGGGGGCGACCGCGGTCGTGCCGCGGTTTACGAAGGAACGGTCATCTCGGATGTTCCCGACGCGCGGGTGCAGCGCACATCAAGCGGCAACGGCTATGACCTGAATTTCGAGAACACGCCGGTCGCGACCGTTGCCAAGGTGGTGCTTGGCGACATCCTGAACACCGGCTACACCATCGACCCGCGCGTTCAGGGCACGGTCAGCCTGGTCTCGGTGCGGCCGGTCGCCAAATCCGACATCATCTTCGTGCTGGAAAGCGCACTGCGGCTGAGTGGCGTGGTGCTGGTGCGCGACCCTGCGGGCTATCGCCTGTCGCCGCTCGGCGACGCCATCGGTTCCGGACCGGTCGATGCGAATGCCGGGAGCCCCGAACCCGGCTACGGCGTCTCCATCGTGCCGTTGCAATATGTTTCCGCGCAGACCATCCTGAAACTGCTGGACTCCTTTGCGACCAAGCCGGGCAGCGTGCGCGCCGATGCCACGCGCAATCTGCTTCTGATCCAGGGCACCGGCGCGGAGCGGCAAACCGCGGTCGAAACCGTGATGAGCTTCGATGTCGACTGGATGCGGGGCCAGTCCGTCGGCATCTACCCGCTGGCCAACAGCGCGCCGGAACCGATCATCGCTGAACTCGAGAAGATCATGGACTCCGGCGACAGCGGCCTCAGCCAGAGCGTAGTCAAGTTCCAGGCGATCAGCCGGCTCAATGCCATTCTGGTGGTCAGCCGCAAGCCGCCGCTGCTGCAAACCGCCGCGACCTGGATCAGACGACTTGATCGCGGCGACATGGCGCGCAACAGCGTCCACGTCTACCACGTCCGTTTTGGCGAGGCGCGCCAGATGGCACGGGTCCTGACCGACATGTTCATCGGCGGATCGCAGTCCTCGCTCGACAATGCCGACAATGAGCTGGCGCCCGGATCCGGTTCATCGGCGACGTCGAGTGCCGGCGACCGGCTGTCCCTGAACACGAACAACTCCTCTGCGGGTGGCACTTCGCAGTCTTCAACCGGCAGCTTCGCGGGGCGTTTTCAGGCTGCCACAGGCGGCGGCACATCCGGGTTTGGCCAATCGTCGCAAACGGCCGGCGGATCGCAACCGGCGGCCGGCGGCGCACTCGACCGCTCTGCGGGCGGCAACGGCCAGTCGCTGATGCAAGGCGTACGCATCACGCCGGACACCGTCAACAACACGCTGCTGATCTATGCGGATCAGGGCAATTACCGGATCATCGAGACGACGCTGCAGCAGATCGACCGGCCCCAGCTGCAGGTCGCGATCGACGCCACGATCGCCGAAGTGACGCTGACCAACGAACTCAGCTATGGCGTGCAGGCCTTTTTGACCAGCAAGAATCTCGGCCTGAAGCCGGACCAGGGTTCGATCCTCAACACCCAGTCAACCGCGGCGCCGAGCACGACCACCACGACGGTCAACAACGTCGCGACCACGGTGACTAACGCCTTCATCAACCGTGCGTTTCCCGGCTTCAATTTCCTGATCGGCTCGGAATCGCAGCCGAGCGCGATCCTCGACGCCCTGCACACCGTCACCAGCGTCAAGGTGCTGTCCAATCCGTCGCTGGTCGTGATCAACAACCAG